>OCTX011115393.1_pt1 | contig 10560 bp, 5 predicted proteins | sample 1539691 | NCBI WGS metagenome assembly OCTX01 (sample SAMN02144231, study PRJEB22623) | gut metagenome | biome: sheep rumen | host: Ovis aries | place: New Zealand | reverse complement strand
TTTGCCAGTTTAGCCCTCCAACAAAAAGTTTAGTTTGGCTAATAATCATTTCTTCACTCATTTAACCTAACAATATAACAGATAAAATACGCCGTCTTAAAATACGACAATCTCTGTATATTGTTTCCATTTTTAATTACAAATCTTTTAAATAAAAAAAGTCTTCAAAAATTTGACATTTTTTAAAAAAATATATATAATATTATTGTGATTTTATTTTTCACAATCCATAAATGCCAGAAAACAAGAATCAATGAGTAGAAAAAAAGAATACTCCAGAATCGCATAAAAAACGTTCATTTTTTTGATGATCTCTTGATGCTAATTCAAAAGATTTTCTTGATTTTCGTTATAACACTCAAGAAGAAATCGATAAATTGAACGAAAGAATGACTACTACTGATGATTTAGATGAAATTATGGCAAAGCAAAATAATGATGCCGAAGATAAAGAAAACCATAATAAAAATGATACAAATTTTGAAAATTCAGATTCAACTGAGGAAACATCAAATGAGAAAAATGAGCCTCTTGAATGAGAAATTGTAGATGACCCTGATAAATATGAAGAAGATAAATATGAAGAAGATATAGATGAAACTGATAATGAAGAAAATTCTGATAGTAAAGAATCTAAAAACGAACAAAAAGATAATGTTGATAAAATTGAGGATATAGTCGAAGAATCAGACAAAGAAGATATGAACGAGAAAGAAAATGATGAGGAAGATAATAAAAACGATGAATATAAAGATATTTCTAAAGATGATGTATGAACTTCTGCTAAATTCTTTGATCCGTTTGAATTGGATTTAGATGAAAAAGAAGAGAATGAAGATAAGAATGACGAAGATAAGAATGACGAAGATAATAAAGAAAAAGACAATAAAGATAAAGACAATAAAGATAAAGATGATAATGAGGAAATTTTCGATCCTTTTGAACTAGATAAAGAAGATGATAAAGAATCTGAAGATGAAAATATCTCTGAAGAAACCACAAAAGATAATGAGGAAAATAATAAAGAATTGGAAATACAAGAAGATAAAGAAAATGATGAAAATGTAGAAGAGGATAACAATAAAAAAGATGATGAGCCGGAGAAGGATGTCGAAGAAGAGAATGAAGATGTAGTAAACCAAGATATTGAAAATGAAAAAAATGATGATGAAGACCTTACAGAAAATGAAGAAAATCAAGAGGGGGAAGAAGATAAGGAAGAAGATGTAGATAAAATTAATGATAATACTGAAAATAATGAAGAGATTTTCGATCCTTTTGAAATAGATGAAGAAGAAAATGATGAAGAAAATGATGAAAACGATGAAGAAAATGATGAAAACGATGAAGAAAATGATGAAAACGATGAAGAAAATGATGATAATGAAGAGAATGATGAAGACCTTACGGAAGGTGAAGAAAATCAAGAAGAGGATGAAGAAGATAAGAATGATAATGAAAATAGTGAAGAATGAGATAATGAAAATAGCGAAGAATGAGATAATGAAAATAATGAGGAAACTAATGATACAGAAGAGAATGAAGATGGAGAAGATGAGGACAAAAAGGATGAAAACGAGGAAGATGATAATGAAGATGATAGTAAGGATAAAATAATTATTAACGAACCAATTCCCGTTAATCCAAACCTAAAAGATGAAAAAGAAGATTCAGCTAAAGAAAGAAAAGTAAAAAAGAATTCCGCAACATGAGAAATAATAACCGATGAAGAAGTTGAATTAGAACAATGACAGGATATGCCAGATACTGAAGATGATGAAGAGTATCAACCATCAGATGAAGAAATATTCGAACAAGAGCCTGAATTCTTCGCCGATGATGAACTTAGTCAAGAATTTATGCATTTAGTTCAAAATGTTCGTGGAATATTCAAACTTGAGCATAAAGACTGAGAACACAATCCTTATTTTAAAATTTTATGATGAAAAACCGCTAATTCTACTCTAGAATACTTATTCTACCTAATCGAGGAAGAGGACGAACCTATTGATCTCTATATTAAGAAAGTAGAGACTGACCAAGAAACTTGAGAAGAAAATGAACATTTAGTTCAATTCTCATATAACGAAGATAAAGAATTAAACATATTCGTAGATGAAGTAATATTATATGAAAGAATTAATAAATCTGATTCAGATAACGTAGAATATAATGATACGAAAGCGATACTTGAGAAATTCACGTTCTTAACTGAAAATCATTACGATAAATTAAAGTCTGAAATAGATAAACAGCGTGAAGAAAGAAAAAAGAAAAGACAGCTACAACAAATTTTTAAAGGGTTTTAGTCCAAAACATATAACTTTTAATTATTAATTATTAAAACCATGACTGATTTAGAACAGAATGCCAACCCAACTCTAGACAATGCTGAAAATATAAATTCAGATGTTGTCCAAACTAATGAATTGAATATCAACTCATGAGAAATTAGCGAACCAGAACAAGCAAATCCTAATTTCCTTGAAAACACTTCGAATGATGTTGTAGATAACAATCTAAACGCAAGTGGAGAAATTGGAAGCTCATCAGAAGTTTTGTTAAACAATACACCTGAAGAGAATCAATTATCTGAAAATCTAGATTCTGCTCCTGTATCTGAAGCTCCTAATAACGAGGTAATTTTGTGAAAATTTGAGAATACCATGATTAATAACACTGAAGAACAAAATGAATCTCAACAAGTAGATAATTCTTTATTAGAACATTCTATGACTTTAGATACTCCTGCAATTGAAGAAACAAATGCAAACGAACAGCAAAAAAATAAATTAGCACAAAAAGAAAAGTTATTACAATTAATAAAAGTTCATGAATCAAAAGCTCAAAAAAGCTGATTTGTAAAATGAATTTTATCAGGAGTTGTGTTAACAATATGAATCGTTGCTCTATCTTGTATCCTTGCAAAAGATCAGATTGTGAATTTACTCGGTAATAACGAAAATCCATCACTTACAGCAAGTGTCGTTGACTTAACAGCGAACAATAATGAAGAAATTGCTAATGAAGAAAATGTAATAGAAGATGAAAATCTTGAAAATATTGAAGATATTAACTCTGAAGAGGACTTAAATGAAGTTTTTGATGAAGAAAATTCTGAAGAAAACTACCGAGATTTTGGTGATTATGAAAATGAAGAATCATTAAATGAAGATGTAGATAATACTGAATCTGACGAAATTATGAATGAAAATTCTGAATATGTTGAAGAAACATTGCCTGAAAATAATGAAGAAATTGCTGATGAAGAAAATGTAGTAGAAGATGAAAATCTTGAAAATGTTATTTCCGAAGAGGAATACGAAAATCTTGATAACGAAGAAGTTGCCAATGAAGAAAGCGTAAGTGAAGAAATGACGGAAGATAACAATTGATACAACATTACTTATGTAGATTCTGAAGAAGCCGCTAACTGGGTACTTCCATCTCACTGTTCTGATTTAACATGTTATGGAGAAGATAAACAATTTACTCCATGTACATCTTTCAGAATGATTGATAATCTTGATGAGAATGCTCATCGTATTGGAAATAATTGAGTATGTAGATATAAAGACCCTTCAGAATTAGTATTTGTTGAATTTAACTAATTCATAAATTTATACGATATTTAAAAAAGTCTCCATTCGGAGACTTTTTTCTTATTTTAGGATGGATTATAATACAATGTTCAAAATCTTTCCTGGAATATAAATTACTTTCTTTGGCTCTCATGTTAAATATCCACTTAGTTTTCAATCAGATTTTACTGCATTCATTACATCATCTTGACTAGCTTCTTTGGAAACTTCAATAGTTCATCTAACTTTTCCATTAAATTGAACAGCCATTTTAACTAAATCTGAAGAAAGTTTAGATTCATCATATTTAGGCCACTGTGCATTATTGAATATGGAGAATTCATGACCAAGTAATGACCAGAATTCTTCTGCCAAATGTGGAGCAAATGGAGCTAACAAAATAACGAATTTCTCAAATACATCAGTTGGAATAGCTTCACATTCAGTGAATGCATTTACCAATATCATAAATTGAGCGATTGAGGTATTGAAACGGAATGCATCAATATCTTCTGTAGTCTTTTTGATAGTCTGATTAAATAATATTTCTATATCAGCTGGAAGTTTCGCATCTGGACTAACTTTATCCCATAATGCAACTACTTTATCCAAGAATTTTTTAGTTCATCTTAGTCCGTTTGTATTCCAGGAAATATATTGATCGAATGGTCACATAAACATTTCATATGTACGGAATGCATCAGCTCCAAATTCTGCAATTACATCATCAGGATTCACTACATTTCATCGTCTTTTAGACATTTTACGACCATCTTCTGCCATAATAAGTCAGACTTTTTCATATCTATGGAATGGTTCAGTTTGAGTAACTACTCATAAATCATATAGGAATTTCTGCCAAAATCTCGCATAAATCATATGTCTAGTCACATGTTCTGCTCATCATACATAAACATCCACATTCTTCCAATACTGTTCTTTTTCTGGAGATACAAACTGTTTATCATTATGCGCATCCATATATCTAAGCCAATATCGACTCGATCAAGCCCATCCTGGCATGGTATTTGATTCTCTTTTTGCATCTTTCCCACAATGAGGACATTTTACATTAATCCATTCATCGATGTCCGCTAATGGTCATTCTTCAGTTCCTGTAGGCTCATAATTTTCAACATCTGGCAAAAGAAGTGGCAATTCTGATTCATTCATTGGAACTACTCCGCAGTCTGGACAAAGTACTACAGGGAAAGGTTCTCCCCAATATCTCTGACGAGAGAATACCCAATCCTGAATCTTGTAATTTCTCTTTACTCATCATAAATCTCTTTCAGACAACCAGATTTGCATCTTTTTAATAGCTTCTTCTGATGTAAGTCATGTAAATTCTCATGAATTAACTACTATTCATTTATCTGGATAACAAACTTCACATCTTGCAATTGCATCATAATCTGGATGATTTTTATCTGCAGGTGCAATACTCTGAATAATAGGAATATTATGAACATGAGCGAAATCAAAATCTCTCTCATCATGTGCAGGAACTGCCATAACAACTCAAGTCCCATAATTTGCCAATACATAATCTCAAATATAAACAGGAATTTTATCTCAGTTAAATGGATTGATTGCATAAGCTCAAGTAAACTGCCCTGTTTTCTCTTTCTGCAATTCAGTTCTTTCCAATTGAGTCTTGAATTTAGCTTGTTCTTTATATTTTTCTACTGCTCATTTATATTCATCTGTTGTGATTTTATCTACTAATGGATGTTCTGGCGCCATTACTACGAAAGTCATTCAAAAAACCGTATCTACTCTAGTTGTAAACACTTCAAAATAATCTTCAGAATTTTCCAAAAACATTTTAAATTGAGTTCATTCTGATCTACCAATCCAGTTTCTCTCAAGTTCTTTCATACTTTCATCCCAATCAAGTCCATCTAAATCTTTGATTAATCTTTCTGCATATTTAGTAATACGCAAAACTCGCTGACGCATAGGTTTCTGTTCAACTGCAGATCCACATCTTTCACATTTTCCATCAGCCAAATCTTCATTAGCTAATCAAGTCTGACAATGAGGACACCAGTTAATAGGCTTAAAATCGATGTAAGCTAGTCTTTGGTTATCAATTTCTTTTTTTAGTTCTTCTCCGTCTAATCATTTTTCTCTGAGTTTCTTTTCCAAGTTTTCAATTGGCATAGCTTTATCCAACTCTTCATCGTAGTAATGAGTAAAAAACTGTAAGAATATCCATTGTGTCCATCTAAAATATTCAGGTTCAGCTGTAGAAAAAGATCTATCCCAATCATAACTAAATCAGATTTTTTCTAATTGTTGTTTATAATAATCAATATTTTGCTGTGAAACTACTTGCGGTTTCATTTTCTTTTCAATTGCGTATAACTCAGTTCCAAGTCAAAAAGTATCAAATCCCATTGGATGCAAAACTGAATATCACTCTAACATTTTTTTACGAGCTAATGTATCAGAAGCTACATATCATTTAGGATGTCAAACGTGAAGTCATGCCCCACTAGGATAAGGAAACATATCTAGAATATAGAATTTTTCTTTATTTGGATCTTCATGAGTAGAATAAACTCATTCATCTTTCCATCTTTTCTGCCATTTCTTTTCCATTTCAGACCAATTGATTTGCATCAGATTTATTTATAGATTTAAAAAACTTTCTTTGAGAATAGATTTTCAATATACAAATGCAAGAAAAAAGAAAAAATTCTGATATGTAATACATATTTTACATTTTTATTGAAAAGATGGTTATCATTTTTTTCATTTAGAATTGACTATATTTAGCTATTAAATAAGGTTTTTTTGTTTTGTGGATAGGAATCCACGTTATGTTTTTATTTTGTATGCAAAAAACATGAGAAAAAGCTTTTTATTTGGGTTATTATCTATGCTCTTAGCTGGGTTCTGATTCGGAGGAATCAGTTTAGCTACAGATTATACTTGAAGCTTAGTATCTGAGTTTGGAGGTGATCCAATTGCTACTGCCAAACTTATTTTGAAGGTATGAGGAGAACTAGACAATTGAATATTACAGGGAGACAATATTCAATGTGTGGATAATATTTGTGAAATATTAGCCAATACTGGTAAAGAGGTTCAACTACCAGAACCACTTTTATCGGGTAAAGAAAGTTGTACTTTTGCTGGTTGGTATAGTAATCTTGATGATTTAAGAAAAGGATGAATCGGAGATACATTAAAAATAAGTTATACTACGACATTGTATGCCAAGTGGATTTGTAATGAATGAGTTGCTCAAATAAGAAATCAATCTTATGATTCATTTGAAAGTGCAGTTAATGCAGTTAATACTGGTGGTGTTAGGAAAGATTATAATAAAATAATATTATTACAAGACGTAAATTATACATTTGATGATCCAGATAAATCTTTTTATTTAGAAAAAAACGAACACGAGCTAACACTTAATCCAGCTGATTGATACTTGATTAGTGTTTGACAAGAAACTGCTGCATACGTTCAGTATAAACAAATTGATCCTGCTAATGTAGTAATGAAAAGATCTAATCAGTTTTGACATGATGAGTATTTGACAAGTCTTAGTAGTACTACTTTTAATAGTGATTGAAATTATCAATTATTAAAGGATGTATCAGTATCTTTAAGGTTTATCCCTTGAACTTTGGTGAATAATATGACTTTAGATTTAAACGGACATACTATTACATCAAGTGCTGGTGATGCAGCATTTTGGTTTGGTAGAGATTGAACAGAATCTGTACATAAAATATATTCAATTATTGATACAAGTGAAAATAAATGATGAAAAATCATCGCAACTTGATTAGATCCAAATGAGTCTACTGATGCGTTAATATCAATTTTTGGGACATATAATAATGTGACGATTTGAGAGTGAGTTGTACTTGAATGATGAGCTATTACAATATTTGGTAATGATAATACATTAGATATTTATTGAACTGTTAATTGATGAGATGATTTTGGTATAGCAGCAAATGGTGCAGATACAACGAATGCAGTAATAAATATTCATGAATGAGCCGAAATTTCTTCAAATCAAACAGCAATTTATTTACCATGAAAAACAAATTTGACAGCTACAATTGATGGTATAGTAGTTTGATGAAAAACTGCTGTTGAAATTCGTGCTGGTACATTAACAATATGAGAAGGTGCTGTACTTACATCAAATTGAGAATTTGAAGCACCAGCAGCCAATTGAAACGGGACAACGATGAATTGAGTGGCTCTTGCAATTTCTCAACATACAACAAATTTACCAATAAGTGTTACAATTAATTGATGAACATTTAGTTGATCCAAAGCTGTATATGAAGAAGATTTACAAGATGAAGTAGCAACAGATGATATTTCTATAAGTGTAAGTAGTGGTAACTTTAATTGAGATGTCTATTCAGAGAATGTATCTGGTTTCATTAATTGGTGAGTATTCTCTCCAGTGGCTCCATCTGCTGCATATATTGAAGATGGATATTATGCAAAAGAAATAGATGATGATAAATATGAAATAACAGAAATTCAAGAGATTACATCAATTGATATTACATGAATAACTACTCCTGTAGCATGAACTACTCGAACTCTCGATTGAATTGAAATCACAACTACTCCTGAAGATGCAATAACTATTGAATCTGAAGAATGGACAGTTTACCCAGCAGATAATAGTTCTGCTTACACTATGGCGACTGGCGAAACATTTAATACAGAAGACTCATATTCATTCAGTATCGTTTACAGATTAAAAACAGGATACAAATTATCAAATACTACAACTTATCCAGAAAATAGTCAACACGATATACAAGCTGGTGAAAATCCTGGATATTATATCGTCATACCTTATGACGATGTAACATCTTGATACACAGTTAAATGGAAAAATTGAGAAGATGTACTAGAAACAGATGAAAATGTAGCTAATTGATCTCATCCATCATATGATGGTGCAAGACCTACTAAAGCTGCTACTTCATCTTACACTTATACTTTCTCATGATGGAGTAAAGATGGTACAAGTGTTGTAAATTTAGCGACAGAAACAATTACAGAAGATACTACTTACTCTGCTATATTTACACAAAAGAAAAAATCTTGATGAGGAGGTGGATGATCAAATTGATGATCTACAACTACTAATACAGGTAATAACGCAAGCACATGAAATACGGTCACTACCACATGAGACTCTACTAGTGTAAACACATGAGATAATACTAGTGTTAATACGTGAGATACTGCTAACGTTAACACATGAGACACTACTAATATTACAGAAGAAAATAAAGACTCTGAAGAGAATAAAGATGCAGACTCAAATGAAAATTTACCTGAAGTAGCTAATTATGATCCAAATCTTCCAGCTGATAAACAAATATTAACTGATGGATTGACTCCTGAATTACATAAAGCTTACAATTTTGCACATGAAAATGGGATCACTACGACAAATAGCGCTACTGAAGCTGATATGTATTGACCATTAACTAGAATCGCTATGGCAAAAATGTTATCTCAATATGCTATCAATATATTATGACAAAAACCTGATACTACTAAAACTATCTCTTTCCCTGATGTAAGTCCAGAATTGGATGCTCAATACAATAATGGAGTGACTCTTGCATATCAGTTATGAATCATGTGAATCTGAATTGATAAATTTAGACCAAATGATATTGTAACAAGAGCTGAATTTGTAACTGCATTATCTAGAATGTTATACTGATTAGCTGATGGACAATGAGTTTATTATGAAACTCATATGCAAAAATTATTAGATGAAAAAATTATAACTGTAGCTGATCCTAATATGAAAGAATTAAGAGGATACGTAATGATTATGCTTATGAGAAGTGCCGAAAATAAATAATAATTCTAATCAGAAATAATGAAAAAGTCGTCCAAATGGACGGCTTTTTTATGTCAGGTACAAATTAATTAACATCTACTCCCCTTCCTCCAATTCTTTAATCTGGTCACGGATTACTGCAGCATCTTCAAATCTCCATTCTTTGATAGCTGCATCCATTTGAGATTTCAAGTCTTTCATAATCAGATTTTTTTCTGCTTTTGTCATTCTCTTGAGACGTTTAACTTTTCCACGAGTAAATTTAGAATTTTGCTGCATAGCGAGCTCATCATCTGTTTTCACTGATTCTAGATTTTTTACATTTGAATGAGCAGCTTTTGGAGTAATATGATGTTCAATATTAAAATTATTCTGAATATTACGACGACGATATGTTTCCCGTAAAGATTTTACCATCGACTCAGTAAAATTATCTGCATAAAGTACCACTTCACTATTTGGATTTCTGGCTGCACGTCAAATAATCTGAGTAAGAGATGTTGTCGAACGTAAAAATCACTCTTTATCTGCGTCGAGCACGGCAATTAATGTAACTTCAGGCAAGTCTATTCCCTCACGCAAAAGATTTACTCAAACTATAATATCAATCACTCATGTTTTCAGTTTTTTAATAATTTCCCATCTATCCATAGTTTGGACCTCGGAATGTAGATAGAAAGCCTTATATCATTTTGAGATTAAAAAATTTGTTATTTCCTCCGATGATTTTTTAGTCAGAGTTATAAGTAAGATTTTACCTCATTTTGAAATATGCTCATCAAACTTTTTCAACATATGCTCCAAAAAAGCATCACCTGATTGAGACTGGGATAATTCCTCAAGTTCTTTTGATGATTTTTGCATAAATTGAGAAAGCTGTTTTGAATATTTGGTTTTACTCATTATTCACGATATTTTCAAAATTAAGGATTTTCTACAAAAATTAAGTATAGAAAATTTATAATTCGTTGCAAGAGAATAAATTCCACTTGAAAATCCCCATTCATTTGATATAATTTCATCTGTCAGATGAATGCTGGCATGGCTCAGTCGGTAGAGCGCACCCCTCGTAAGGGTGAGGTCACGAGTTCGATCCTCGTTGCCAGCTGACCATTCAGATTT
>OCTX012246007.1_pt1 | contig 10561 bp, 14 predicted proteins | sample 1539691 | NCBI WGS metagenome assembly OCTX01 (sample SAMN02144231, study PRJEB22623) | gut metagenome | biome: sheep rumen | host: Ovis aries | place: New Zealand | reverse complement strand
GATTTCAGTAGAAAAATAATATTCATTTCTTATGTTTACATTAATCCAATTACCGTATGCGATGGAGGCACTGGAGCCTGTGATCAGTGCAGAGACGATCTCGTTCCATCATGGCAAGCATTTACAGGCTTATGTTGATAAGTAATTGCCTGATAATATGTATGGGCAGATTTTACGATTAATGTAAGTGAAGGGGAGAAAAGGCAGAGTCCTCATCCCCCTAACTGTCCAATATATGTTCTGAAGGAGCAGCGTTTCAGCGGTTCAAACCAAAGAAATGCTGCTTCTTTGCTTTCAGAACAACAGAGGCCACCTGAAAATGGTCTAATTGCTTGATAATCAACGCGGGCAAAAATAACGATATATGTATATAGAGAGCGACAAAGAATCTAAAGGATAAAAAACAATCAAAAATTTGGATTATGAAGAAAAAAGGCAAAGAAACGGGTCAGGCTTACGCAGAGACGCTTGACCCGAACAATCTGGAAGATTCGTTAGTGCGCCTGGGCTTTTACTTGACAGGCACATTAAATGGTAATCCACAGTTTGGTCCGCACTCGGAGTCACATCTTGGTGAACCTGCTGTGATGTTCTACACTAAGCATGCACGGGAAAAGTACATACAAGGTACATGGGTGCAGGATAAAAAAGAGACAATCTATGATCTTCTGTTGCGCATAACACGTAGCGAAATGGGACACCAGTATGACAAATGGAAGGAATATGCGTGCCCCATGATAGTGGTGATGAACAGCATGGACAAGCAGCAGCTGGCAGATATGGAACAGAGCAACGAGGAACTGGCCGAGAGCCTGAAGCGTGAGCAAGAGGCAATGGACATAGCTTACGAAATTGCCGAGGAGGAAGTGAAAGACGACCCCGACCTGCTGAAGTATCTGGATGCAATGAAGAAAGGCAACAACTACCGCGCCATTTCGAAAAAACTTAGGATTACGAAAGGCGAGGTGACGGCTCTGGAAAACCGACTGCTTGACCGCTTGGAGCAGATGCACAAGAGAAAGGCGGCAGAGGTGACCGCAAAAATAGACATGATGCTGAAGGAGTAGAAAACAAAAGACGAGGCCTGCAAGGGCTGACGCCAAGCGGGCCTTGTTTTAATATATAGAAGTTTAAAAATCTAAAGGATAAAAAAATGGCTAAGAAAAGGAACTTATTGGACAGATTGGACGAGGTACGTACGAACAGCGTAACCCCCGAAGAATTTGAAAAGGCCTGGGGTATGAGTGTGGAAGAGTATCGCGAACAAATCAGGGCATTCAGCAAAGAACAGGATGCCGCTCTGGCAGAGAAGAAGAGAAAAGAGAGCTCTCCCAGAATAGTGGTAATAGCGCAAACCGGCACCGGTAAAGGTCGTGTCACATACGGGCCTGGAGTAATAAGGGCTGCAAAGAGTGCCTATAGAGAAGCGTTAATCAAGAGGGTTAAAACGATACTTGCCAAGCAGAAGAAGGGCTTGGGGTTGACTGACATGCAGAAAACGCTGCTGAAAAACCTGGGCGTGATGGAATTGAAAGATGTTACGGCGCTGCAGTGTAAACGCATGGGCTTGACAGATGCGAGCGATGTGGACATGAGTATCGTGGATAAGCATGGCCTGATAGGCGGAGCAGGAGGGAAAGCAAGTAGGCGCAAAGGGGGAAAAGGACGGAAAGGCCCGAAATTTTAGAGGTTAGAGAAGAAAGGCTCAGCAGTGATGTTGAGCCTTTTTTATGCTCGATAAAGATGAAAGGTTAAAATTTAAATGAAAGGAAAGGGTATAATTATGAAAAATTTTAAGAAGAGCGAGTTTGAGTGCAAGTGTTGCCGGGAATTGCCTGCTGACGCTTGGATAAACACTGATGCATTGGTGGCGAATTTGCTTGATCCAGTGAGAGACAGGTTTGGGAAACCGATTAAAGTGAATTCTGGGTATCGTTGCGAAAAGCACAACAGAAAAGTTGGAGGTAGTCCTCGATCACAGCATTTGTGCCAGAATGGATCTGCAGCCGCAGACATTACTGTTGAGCACAGCGGTTATGCTAACACGGCAGCGTGGAAAGAGGCTAACAGACAGATTGCCGGACTGATTATCAAGAATGGCAAGTTTGACCAGCTGATTCTTGAAAATACAGGTGAGAAAGATTTGCTGCCGCAGTGGGTGCATGTGAGCTACAGCCGCAGATGCAATCGAGGTCAAGTGTTGAAGAAGATTGCAGGGAAGGTTGGTTATCAGGTGCTGACTGCTGAGGAAATTAAAAGTCTGCTCTGGTAGGATGTGAACGACACGGTATTAAAGTCATCTGCATGAGGCCGGACGCGGTACATGTTGATGCGGGTAAGGGGTGGGGATATCAAGATAAGGTTTAATCATTATAATAAAGAAAAGGAGGTAAGTATGACTACGATTGAGAGTTTGACGAGCATTATCCTGGGGTTGATGACTCTGCTCAGCGGGTGCGGATGGTTTGTTTCCGGTCGTACGCACCGCCAGGAGGTGAAGGCCCTGAAGGCGGACAACCGCTTGAAGGACATGGAACTGGGCCAGATGTATGTGGAACAGTTCGAGAAGAACATCGCCGAACCCCTGCGGCGTGATGTCAGGGAACTGCGTGAAAAGGTTGATAAATTGACGGAGGAGCTGGAGCATGTCAAGAAGTGTGCTTGTTATAGTGTTGATTGCCCTCATCGTATCCGGGTGCTCGACTAATCGGACTGCTGTCCGAACGAGCGAAGCGCTTAGGACTACTGAAGAATGTCGAACAGAGAGAAGAGACTCTTTAGTGGTAGAGCAAAGGGATACGTTCAGGGAAGTAACGACGGTTACCGTTGACCGGAAGGAAAATGGTGATACCGTAAGGGTATGTATCGTGACGGAGCGGGATCGTGTACGCGACCGCGATAACAGGGCGGCGGTCTGGATGAAGACCGAGGTCAGGACTGATACCGTGGTTGTAGAACGTAGGGACTCTGTAAATATCAGGAGTCCTGCGACAGGTGGTGAAAGCGGCAGAACTGCTTTGCACTCTATCCTGAAGTGGTGTTTTGCGATTGTCATCGGGCTTATTGCCCTAACTATGGTCCTGAAAATCAGGACGTGATTCATCCATTTTCTTGCGTCCCTGCGGTAGCAAGCGAGCAGAGCTCGAGCGCTCGCTCGCTCCGAGATTTAGAGTCCCTAAAGAGGGACGGCTTTTATGCAGGGTGCCCCTGGCAATCCTCCATCAACCCCAACCCCTTCTTCATAAGAAGGGGCTTCAACCACTCTCTAAATCTCTCGCCAATCATTGGCAAGAGACTTAATTGACTACGGGCAAGGACCGCCCTACGTCAAGGTTTTGGTATCGCTCGCAAAGCCTGTGCCCTAAAGGGCGAGCGATGATTCTTTATCGGCTGCGCGTAGATAGCCATAATAATCTATGCCATGAGCGATGCTCGAGCCTGCTCACGCTCGATAATGTAAAAGCTGGCTTTGCATTATGCTCGCTCAGTCGCAGCCTAGTCTTAAACACGGAGGGGAACGCCGATTGGCAAGGGGTGGAAAACCCCGACGAAATGATAAGCAATGCCCCAACCGCTTTTTTTACGGGTGGGTGGGGAGTGAAGGCTGAAAGGCGAGGACGAAGGTCGCGGACATCCAGCGACGCGGGGGATAAGAGAATATTATTATTTTTTATTAATCATTTTATGTTTAACAATTTAAAGTTTTAGGAGGATTTAATTATGACAAAGGTTAGTAGTGTTTTGTTGGAAGAGCTTAGTGGTAAGCTTGGTAAGGGCGTGGTGTTTCGGCAGACGGCGCGTGGAACCGTGATGGCGAAGGCTGGACGCAAGAGTAATAAGCGGACGCAGGGTCAGGCGGAGGTGCGCTGCAGGACCGCGAACGTGAGTGCGAACTATCGTCTGTATGCGGGGAAGTTGAAGCAGGCGTTCGAGGGTAAGGAGTCGGGTGTGACGGACTTCAACCAGTACGTGGGCGTGAACTTCAGTAACCCGGTGTATATCACGAAGACGATGCGAGTGGCTGGTTGCTGTGTGTTGGCGGACTATACGTTTACGGTGGGTAGTCTGCAGCCAATCGGCACGGCGCTGAACGGTAGCGGGGTGCTGGTGAGTGACCTGGCGCTGGGGAGTCTGGTAATCGACGAGAACACGACGGTGTCGGATCTGTCGCTGGCGCTGATAGCGGGGAACGAGGCCTGGGAAGAGGGCGATCAGTTGACGTTCTTCTACGGCGTGCAGCGTGTGGATGCGCAGGGTATGCCGCGTGCGACGATGGTGGCGAAGAAGGTGATCCTGAGTGTGGATGACGAGACGCCTCTGTGGGGCTCTGTCGGGAGCGAGGGATTCACGACTGTCGATGGTAAGCTCGGTATGGGCGTGGCGCTGGAGAACGCGGGTGCGGCGTGGGTTCACAGCCGTGACAAGGTGAACGGGTACACGCTGGTGAGTACGCAGAAGCTCGCAGTTGTGAGTGAGATACTGGACAACTATCGCACGTATGCGGCGATGAAGGCGAGTGCGGATTCGTACGGAGGGATCAACTCGAATAGGGTTTATTTGAACCCAGCGAGTTCGATCTCGAGTTTTGTAGACTCGAGTAGCCAGGGTGGCGGGTCTTCGACAGGCTCAGACACCGCAGGGGGTGGGTCTTCGACGGGCTCAGACACCGCAGGGGGAGAGCCGCAGAATCCTGGGGACGGGGATGGGCTTGATCAGGATTAGGCTAATCCTTAAGCAGGGGGAGAAAGCTTTTAAAAAGGGCTTTATCCCTTTTTTTATGTTCTTTTCTTTGGCGCAAAGAAAAGAACTAAAAGAAACATCCACCCTATCCAAGGCCTTCCCCTATATGGGAAGGATGCAATTTGAAATCGCAGAAACCGCCGATTTCAAAGGTTTTGGTATCGCTCGCGAAGCCTGTGCCCTAAAGGGCGAGCGATGGGTTTTATCGACTACGCTAGACGCTGGTCGATTAACGCTGGTCGATATGGCTGCGGTAGCAGCATAACCTTAATAATCTATACCATTCTTTCGTCCCTTCGGTGGAAAGCGGCAAAGCCGAGCGGAATATACACTTGGGGTTTGGGGCAGACAGCCCCATGAAAGAGAAAAGACATCAGACGGAACGGCTGATACCTATTTAGGGGTGGGTGGGGAGTGATGATGGAGAAGCATGGGCGTAGGTCTGGGCGATAAGCTCAGGACGAAGGTCTTGATTCTCCAGCATCACGGGGTGATTAAACAATGCTGGCGGATGTATATCGGGCAGATACCGCTTTTGGCCGGCTGCATGTGGATGCAATCCTCTTGCAGGCGGGGGGCAGTGGGTGGGGATTAAAAGCGGTCCTAACCGATTATAGGAAACGGGCGCCGTCGTCGGGTTTGACCCAGAAGACTTTGAAGGTCTTTTCGTATTCGGGGAATTGTTCGAGATATTTCTCTGTCAGGGTATGCTCGATGTCGTCTTTATAGGCGGGATCTACCAGTGCTATGCAGGCGCCCTTGAAGCCTGCTCCTGAGAAACGACCGCCATAGACGCCTGGAAGGTTGCGCATGATCTCATAGATGGCGATCAATTCGGGGGAACCGCACTCGTAGTTGTGGATGCTGCTCTCACAACTGCCGAATGAGAGTTTGCCGAACAGCTGCAGGTTGCCTGTCTCCCAGGCTGTCACGCCCTGGCGTACGCGACGGTACTCGCTATAGAAATGTTCTGCACGACGGGCAAATCTCGCAGGCATGGCGATGCGTGTCTTCTCAAACGTGGCCTTCGGAATATCGCGCAGGAAGGTCTTGTCGAACGTCTTCAGGGGTTGGTCTGTATAGGCCAGCATGTTCCAGGCTGCCGTCTTACACTCATAGACTCGGAGGTTATAGTCGGAGTTCACCAGGGAGCGGGTCAATCCCGAGAAGAAGATGCCTATCTCAAAGTCTGGCATGTCGGGATTTCGTTTGATGATACGCCAATCGTTTGAGTCGCAATCGAGGAACAACAAGCCATCTTTCTTGCCGAGGGCGATACATGCCTGGTCGAGCAGGCCATTGTTGAGTCCGATGTACTCGCGCTCTGCCTCGGAGGCAATCTTCACCACCTCAAATGGCTGGAGCGTGATGTCGTTCGCCTTCGCAAATGCCATCACATAGGCAATCAAGACGGCTGCTGATGATGACAGTCCGCCCACGGGCAGCGAACCCTGTATCACACCCGTGATGCCTCGTTTCAGTTCGAAGCGCTTGCGCAGTGCATACTTCGCTCCTCGGGCATAGTCGCCCCAATGATGTTCCTTCACCTGTGTCGGGGCATCAATCTCAAAATCCACCACGCCCTCAAAGGTCTTGGATTCGAGGTGGACATGTCCTTCTCCCTGTTGGGGGGAGGAGAGGGGCGCTGGATCAAACCAAAGGTCAACGCCTTTGTCAATGGCGAAACCTGTTACCAAACCGTGTTGATGGTCAACGTGTGCGCCTAATGGGCATACACGATAGGGGGAGAAAATGTGATACTGATATGCTTTTTCCATAAGCTTCCAATTTTTGTTGCAAAAATACGTATTTTTTTAAATATAACCAAATAAATTTGGTTTTTTGCTCGCTTAATCGTACCTTTGTACCCCAAATAGCATTGTTATGAAGAATATTGTGATTGCAGCGGGGTATGCGACGAGGCTGGGGGAGTTGACGAAGAACTTCCCGAAGCCGTTGCTGAAGATCGGGGAGAATACCATCCTCGGGCGTATGCTGGATGATATCGACCGGATTCCGGAGATTGATGAGCATATCATTATTTCAAATCATAAGTTTGCGGGGATCTTCGAGGAGTGGGCTGCAAAGAGGTCCCTCGACTATGCTCGGGATGACGAAAAGGGTGATGCTCGGGATGACAAAGAGGGTGTCGCTCGGGATGACGAAAAAGGGAAGAAGCCGATTACCATCGTGGATGATGGGACGGAGACGAATGAGACGCGGCTGGGGGCTGTGTGCGACTTGTTGTATGCCATGGAGAAGCTCCAGATCGACGATGATATGTTGGTCGTGGCAGCGGATAATCTGCTGTTCTTCTCGTTCCAGGAGTTTGTGGACTTTGCGAAGGAGAAGGGGACGAGTTGTATCATGTGTCATGAGCAGCCGTCGATAGAGAAACTACAGCGCACGGGTGTCGTGGAGTTGGACTCTGACTATCGGGTGCTGGGGATGGAGGAGAAGCCGCAGGTGCCGAAGAGTCATTGGGCGGTACCGCCGTTCTATATCTATTTGAGGAAGGATCTTGACCTTGTTCGCCACTCGGTCGAGAATGGCTGTGGGAAGGATGCGCCTGGGAATCTCGCCCATTATATGGTCGAGCATTCGATTCTCCATGCCTGGAGAATGACAGGGGGGCGATTTGACATTGGGTCAATCGACACCTATGAAGAGGCGGTTAAGCGTTATGGATAAAACGTTGTTCTTTTTGAAAAAGAACCCAAATTTGATTTATTCATTTTCTCGCTCGCTCCGAGAAAACGAATCAAAAGAGGGGCGCTACCCCCAAGGCCCCCTTCAAAGGGGGATGCAACCGCTCCTCCTGTCGCTCTTACATTAAGGTAAGCTCAGACCATCAAAGGTCTGGCTTGGTTTTCATCGACTACGCTGGACGCTGGTCGATTATGGGGGGAGCGATGTTTTCATCGACTACGCTGGACGCTGGTCGATTGGGTGAGCGTCGGCTGGGACCATCCGCTCGATTGCTGGTCGATTATTTGAGCGGGGGATTATTAAGGAAGATAATTGGTAAAAATTAACTTATTATAGAATTTATGAAAATTGCAGTAGCAGGTACCGGGTATGTCGGTATGAGTATCGCCACATTGTTGGCACAGAAGAACCACGTAACAGCTGTGGATGTGATTCCTGAGAAGGTGGAGAAAATCAACAAAAAGATTTCGCCTATTCAGGATGAGTATATTGAGAAGTATTTGGCGGAGAAGGAGCTTGACTTGACGGCGACGCTGGATGGTAAGGCTGCTTACAAGGATGCGGACTTTGTGGTGATTGCGGCTCCGACGAACTATGACCCGCAGAAGAATTTCTTCGATACGCATCATATCGAGGATGTGATTGACCTCGTGCTGAGCGTGAATCCGGATGCCGTGATGGTGATTAAGAGTACTATTCCTGTGGGCTATTGCCGTTCGCTGTATGTGAAGTATGCGCTGAAGTTCTTGACGGACCCGGCGTTGAAGGGGAAGAAGTTTAACTTGTTGTTCTCACCGGAGTTCCTGCGTGAGAGTAAGGCGTTGTATGACAACCTTTATCCCTCTCGTATCATCGTGGGCTATCCGAAGATTCTGCCTGCTGACAGAAACAGGAAGTGGGATGAGGAGAATGCTGCTATCACGGCTATCGGTAACCCAGAGGCAGAGGAGAAGGCCAAGACGTTTGCAGGACTGCTGCAGGAAGGTGCTATCAAGGAAAATATCGATACGCTGTTTATGGGCATGACTGAAGCAGAGGCCGTGAAGTTGTTTGCGAATACCTATCTGGCTCTGCGCGTGAGCTACTTCAATGAGCTTGATACGTATGCTGAGGTGAAGGGATTGGATTCGCAGGCTATCATTTTGGGCGTAGGTCTGGATCCTCGTATCGGTACGCATTATAATAATCCTTCGTTTGGCTATGGCGGTTACTGTCTGCCTAAGGACACCAAGCAGTTGTTGGCCAACTATGCGGATGTGCCTCAGAATATGATGACGGCCATCGTGGAGAGTAACCGTACGCGTAAGGACTTTATCGCAGACGAGGTGTTGCGCAAGGCGGGCTATTATACGGCCAACAGTGACTGGAACGAGAGTGCGGAGAAGGATGTGACCATCGGTGTGTTCCGATTGACGATGAAATCCAACTCGGATAACTTCCGTCAGAGTGCTATCCAGGGCATCATGAAGCGTGTGAAGGCCAAGGGTGCCAATATCATCATCTATGAGCCGACGCTGAAGGATGGCGAGACGTTCTTCGGGTCTCGTGTCGTGAATAACCTCGATGAGTTTAAGAAGCAGAGTGATGCGATTATTGCCAATCGTTACGACGAGGCGCTGGATGATGTGCAGGAGAAGGTTTATACCAGAGATATTTTCAAGAGAGACTAGAATATGAAGACGATATTAGTTACGGGAAGTGCTGGATTTATTGGTTCGAACTTAGTGCTACGCTTATGTAAGGAAATGCAGGAGGGAACCATTGTGGGACTGGATAATCTGAATGATTATTATGATCCTTCGCTGAAGGATTATAGGCTTGCGGAAATCGCAAAAGTCGCAGAAAAGTCGGCCGTTAAGTATGAGTTCGTCAAGGGTGATTTGGCTGACAAGGCGCTGATTGACGGACTGTTCGAGAAGTATCAGTTTGACATCGTGGTGAATCTGGCGGCGCAGGCTGGGGTGCGTTATAGCATCACCAATCCAGATGCCTACATACAGAGTAATATGATAGGGTTCTATAACATCCTGGAGGCGTGTAGGCATCATCCTGTGGAGCATCTGGTGTATGCTTCGTCTTCAAGCGTGTATGGTGGTAATAAGAAGGTGCCGTTCTCGACGGATGACAGGGTGGATAATCCTGTGTCGCTGTATGCTGCTACGAAGAAGAGTAATGAGCTGTTTGCTCACTGCTACAGCAAGTTGTATGATATTCCTACAACGGGTTTGCGGTTCTTTACGGTGTATGGTCCTGCTGGTAGGCCGGACATGGCGTACTTCGGGTTTACGAATAAGTTGTTGAAGGGTGAGACCATCCAGATCTTCAACTACGGCAACTGTCGTCGTGACTTCACGTATGTGGATGACATCGTGGAGGGTGTGTATCGTGTGATGCAGAAGGCGCCTGAGCGCAAGAAGGGTGAGGATGGGCTGCCTATCCCGCCGTATGCGGTCTATAACATCGGTGGTGGTCAGCCTGAGAACCTGTTAGATTTCGTGAATATCCTGCAAGAGGAACTGGTTCGTGCAGGGGTTCTTCCTGCTGACTTCGACTTCGAAGCGCATAAGAAGCTCGTGCCGATGCAGCCTGGGGATGTTCCTACGACGTATGCGGATGCCAGTGCGCTGGAACGTGATTTTGGGTTTACACCGAAAATTACGTTGAGGGAGGGGCTACGAAAGTTCGCAGAATGGTATAAGGAGTATTACGGATAATCCCTGCATAAAAGCCGCCCCTTGAGCGATGCTCGAAGTCACTCACGCTCGGGATAGTCGATATGAGCATCACTCTCCGCTCGCTTAATCGCGACATTCACTGGAGGGGCTCTAAGGCAGGGGGATGCCCCCTAACCCCCCAGATTTGTTCTTTTTCTCGCTCACTCCGAGAAAAATGAACCAAAAAGAGGGGTGCTACCCCCAAGGCCCCCTTCAAAGGGGGATGCAACCGCTCCTCCTGTCGCTCTTACATTAAGGTAAGCTCGGACCATCAAAGGTCCGGCTTGTTTTTTTTATCGACTACGCTGAACGCTGGTCGATTAACGCTGGTCGATGATGTGGCTCGGACCATCCGCTCGAGCTCTGCTCGCTTATATGAGCGAAGCGAGTCTTAAGAA
>OCTX014511264.1_pt1 | contig 10562 bp, 12 predicted proteins | sample 1539691 | NCBI WGS metagenome assembly OCTX01 (sample SAMN02144231, study PRJEB22623) | gut metagenome | biome: sheep rumen | host: Ovis aries | place: New Zealand | reverse complement strand
TCGGTTGTCTGGGAGCTCGCTCACAAGAATACGGATAAGCAATTACTCTGTAGAGCTATTAAGCTCATGAGGTTGTGAGTTTTTGGTTACCTGAAAATGCGTTAGGGTACAAGTAGGGTACAAGCAGGGTGCAAGCTGTAGGAAGAGAAATAAGATAAAGACAATATATGAGCAAGAATATTGCAATAGAGTTTGAACATGTAAGCAAGCAGTATCGGCTGGGGTTGGTGAGTACCAAGACCCTGAGCCACGATATCCGCCGCTTCTGGATAACTAACGTTTTACATAAAGAAGATCCCTATTTAAAAATAGGGGAAGTTAATGATCGTTCCACTCGCGGGGCGAGTGAATACGTCTGGGCACTGCGGGATATTGATTTCAAGGTGGAGCAAGGCGATGTGGTAGGTATCATCGGCAAGAACGGTGCGGGCAAGAGTACCCTTCTCAAACTTCTCTCACGTGTAACTGGTCCCACGACAGGTACTATACGTGCCCATGGTAGAATTGGTTCCCTCCTGGAGGTCGGCACAGGCTTCCACGGTGAGATGACGGGTAGGGAGAATATCTTCATGAACGGCGCTATCCTCGGCATGACGCGTAACGAGATCCAAGCCAAACTGGATGAAATCATCGATTTCTCCGGCTGTGAGAGATATATTGATACCCCTGTAAAAAGATATAGTTCGGGTATGACCGTTCGTTTAGGCTTTGCCGTAGCTGCTTTCTTGGATCCTGAAATTCTTGTAGTAGACGAAGTCCTCGCCGTCGGCGACGCCGAGTTCCAAAAGAAAGCCATCGGCAAGATGAAAGACGTCTCCACCGGCGAAGGTAGAACGGTGCTGTTTGTTAGCCATAATATGGCATCAGTCAAAGCCCTTTGCCATACAGGAATCCTTCTGGAAAATGGCATGATGAAAGAAATTGGTCCGGTTGATCCAATTGTTGCACATTATTTACGAGGAAATAGTGCGGTAGATAACTATAAGCATTGGGAAATTCCTGAAATAATAGGGGGCGGCTTTGAACTTATTGAGATAGGGGTTCGCAGACAAGGAGGGACATTCGATGATGTTATGAGAGTAGATCAAGACTGCGAAATAGTTATCCGTTATCGTTTAACCAAATCGTTTGATGATTTCTGGATAACGATGCACATGAAAAACGAAGCGGGAGAAAGAATGTTTTCTACAAGTGCCGGTGATAAATATTTTCCGAAGTATCATGAGTCGGGAGAATATGAGCAAATATGTTATTTGCCCGCAAATTTCTTTAATTGGGGCAATTACATAATTGATTTAATGGTGTTTACTCGCAATCCGGGGATAGAGGCTCTTGTCGGGGAGCAAGGTTCGGATATCTTGACATTTACATTGTCTAACCGGGAATTAGCACTAGGCTCATATATGGGGCGTGAACCTGGGGATATAACCCCTCGTTTCGAATATTCAGAAACTAAAATTGGGTAATATGCCAGAACAAGATAAAATATTAGTAACTTCTCCGCTGCTTCCCAATTTGCAAGAATTCAACCAATATCTGCAACAGATTTGGGATAGCAAATGGATTACAAACAATGGTTCATTCCATCAGCAGTTGGAGAAAGCATTGGCAGAGTATCTTGGGGTAGAGTATATCTCCCTTTTTACCAATGGTACACTACCGTTGATTACTGCCTTGCAGGCTCTCGGTCTTACTAAAGGCGAGGTCATCACTACGCCATACTCTTTTGTGGCTACAAGCCATTCGATCTGGTGGAACCAGTTGACTCCGGTCTTTGTGGATATCGAAGAGGATACTTGCGGTATGGATCCGGCTAAAATAGAAACTGCCATTACGCCGAATACAGTGGCTATCATGCCGGTGCACTGCTATGGCAAATCCTGCAAGACCAAAGAGATAGATGCTATCGCGAAGAAACATGGTCTCAAGGTAATCTACGATGCCGCGCATGCGTTCGGCGTAAAGGTGAATGGTGAATCCATTCTCAATGCCGGAGATATTTCTACGCTCTCTTTCCATGCTACGAAAGTGTATAACACCATTGAAGGCGGTGCACTCGTTTGCCATAGTGCAGAGATGAAGCACCAGATAGATAATCTCAAAAATTTTGGTTTCCGCGGAGAGGTGACCGTGGAGGCTCCGGGTATTAATGGTAAGATGGACGAGGTTCGTGCAGCCTATGGTCTGCTGAACCTCAAGCAAGTGGATGCCGCAATTGAGGCACGTCATAAAGTAGCAGATGCATATAGAGAAGCATTAAAAGATGTCAAAGGCATCCGTTTTTTTGAAGATATGGCAGGAGTGCGACATAATTACAGTTATTTCCCAATCTTCGTAGATGCGGAGCAATATGGCATGACGCGTGATGAACTCTATGAGAAGATGAAAGCCGCGAACGTCTATGGCCGCCGCTATTTCTATCCTCTTATCACGGCCTTTGACCCATATAAGGATTACCCATCAGCAGCCTCGGAGAACCTTCCAATCGCCACCAAAATCGCTAACCAAGTCATCTGTCTTCCGATGCACCATGCCTTGAATGAGAAAGATGTGGAGAGAGTATTGAAAGTAATAATCGAACGATGACCGAGAGATAAATCGTAAAAACAATAACAATAAGTGAACTATCTGATAACATATGAGAACTCTGTTTTTGTTGCCAAACAAGATCCACGTGTAATCATGCAGCAAATACAGATGATTGAGATGCAAAAGCCAATGCTGTCCGGTTTATATACCAATACAGCCAATATTGTTTATTGTCAGCAAGTCCTGAATGTGCTTGAAAATGATTTTGTGGATGGTTTTACGAAGATAGAAAATTATAAACAGAGTTTGCGGAACGAACTGACAAGAATTCCCGTCAATGATTTCTATGCAACTTTGGCGGCATCAAATATCTTAATCCATTTGAAGTTAGCTTTGCCAAATGCTTGTCCGTTTGATGCGCTTCCTCATTGCAATATCCCTCTTTCGTTAGGAAGAGATACGCTAATACAAGAAGTTTGCAAGGCAGCTAATAATTCGGTAGTAACAATAATCGGTCAAATTCTGTCTCTGGCGTTTAAGATTAATGACATGAACAAGGTTGGGCAGATGTTTTGGTTTTATAACACAATCATTGCGCTAATAGGGCAGAACCCGCAATATGAGAACGAGCGTAATTTGCTCAATTGGGCAGAAGGTCAGAGAGCCTACGCCTATCTCGCTATGGCCACTACTATGATAAGTGGAGCCGCAAATGTGGCACATATTATATCTGAAGCATCAGCACAGCGCGATATTGAACAATATGGACAAAAGCCATTAATGTTTATATAAATTTAGGTTTGCTGTGTTTCCGTAATCGACCGATGAGAGGGAGATAAACTTATAAAATATTAATTAATATGAATCGAATTAAAGTAGAAAATTTTGGTCCAATCAAGAAAGCAGATATCACTTTCGGTGATATGACAATTTTGATAGGAGCTCAAGCTAGTGGCAAGAGTTTGTTCTTGCAACTGATAAAACTCTTATTAGATAAGAAGTATATCGTATCTACAATGAACCGATATAATTATGTAATAGCAAAGAATCCTGAAAATATATTAAATTTTTACTTTGGTGAAGGAATGGCTAAAATTTGGGACGATTGTTCTTCTATTTCTTTGGATGGACGCTCGTATGCCAGAGATTGGCTATTGGGGAAAGCACCGGCAGATGCGAAAGAAAGTTTGTTCTATATCCCTGCTCAACGAATAGTTAGTATTGCTGATGGTCGCCCAAAGAATTTTATGGAATATGATGCTTCTACGCCATTTGTTCTTCGTCAGTTTAGTGAAATGTTAAGATTGTTTTTTCAATATGGTTTGAACGGAAATAACATTGTGTTCCCCCTAAACAATAGGTTGAAAGGGGCAATGAAGCAATCCTTACAAGACAATATTTTCCATAATGGTAAAGTGATAGTTGATGATGCTTCTGGGCAAAAGAAGATGCGTCTATCTGTAGGAAATATGAATATCCCATTTATGGCTTGGAGCGCTGGCCAGAAAGAGTTTATGCCTTTACTTATGGCGTTTTATTGCTTGTCAGGACCGTTGCAAAATGTCGTGGATCGAAATCAATATAAATATGTGATATTAGAAGAACCGGAAATGGGACTCCATCCAAGGGCTATTTTATCCATTTTATTGCAAACAATTGAACTGATGCAGAATGGTTATAAAGTGATATTGTCAACCCATTCTTCTGTATTGCTAGAATTTGTTTGGGCATTTAATGTTATTAAGAGCAGTAATGCGTCTAGTTCGCAAAAAGAAAAATTACTTACGAAGTTATTTGGGGTAGAAAGATTTGATAGAATTCATGAGATGATTAATGGAATATTTAAAAAATCGATTAGTACCTATTATTTCTCAAATCAAAACAATCAGGGTGTTCTTGCCCGAAATATTTCTGAATTGGATGTTGCAAGTGAGGATGTTGATATGGCAGAATGGGGTGGACTTTCCCAATTTGCAGCTAAAGCATCAGAGATGGTATCAAAAGTTATCAATGAAGATTATGAGTAATAAAAAACAGGTTAAGAGCCAAGAACCAAATAAAAATCTATTTCAGCAGACTATAGAAGGTGTAGTTGATGTTCAGCATGCCTATCATAGCGGGCTATCTGCACTAAAGCAATTTGATGCGCTTAAAGTTACAATCGACTCACCGAGGCTTCTTGATGGTAGTGTTGATATAGATAGTAGTACAAAAAGCAAGTATCCGGACGCGAAGAGATGGGACTATGTCTTGTCATTTGCAGGAAAAGCTTTTTATGTAGAAGTACATCCGGCTACAAATGGTGAAGTTAAAGAAATTAAAGCAAAAAAGGCATGGTTGGAGCAATGGTTACGAGAAAAAGCATCGGCATTAAATGATTATCCATCTGCAGTTCCACGTTATTATTGGATTCAGTCTGGCAAGTGCGGTATATTGAAGAACTCTCCTGAATATTTTTGTGCCGCGAAAGAAGGACTTCTTCCTCAGTCAAGGTTGGTCTTAAAAGCGTAATAGAAAAAGCATAGTTAATAAATGTTAATTACCTTACCACCTATTAAAGAGTTGGATATGATAGAGGGATAACCGATAAATAAATCGTGAATACTTATTAGAAAATTGTAACAATTTTAATAATGAACAAAAACTCAAAAAATAAAGAATTACTTGCATTGATGGATGACTATCAGTTATTTATGAATGCAGAGAAAGTAATCTCGATGCCAATTAGAGTGTCTGAAGAGAAGCCAAATCATCCTACATCGTTATATGTAGAAGGAAGAGTGGAATACATAGGAAATATAGGCGAAATTAGTTATGATTGTGAACTTAGGAATAAGCGTACAGATAATTATTCCTTTCAACTCTTATCAAACAAAATTAAAAATAAACTTCTTTTTAGATTAGACCAAGGGAATGGTACTCATCGTAACAATCATCCCGGCATAAAATTACAAGAACAAAGTGTTCCTACACCTCACTTTCACAGATATATAGAAGATGGTTATCTAATTGCATATCAAACAGACGAACTCAAAGAGAATGCATTGATGAAAGTTTTTGAAGGGGTGAAATCTTTTTGTAAAGAAGCAAAAATAGGATATGGAGAGGGAATCAATGCCGAAGTTATATTACAGAACAATGAGGAGATCCCCTTTCAAGAAGATATAGATCCTCTCAATGGCGTAAATTTTGAATGATTATGAATGATATAGATATTATATTTGAAATTATCAAATCTGCATATCAGTCGCTCTGGAAGATCAAAAATCATGGTAATACCATAGAATTAATAACTCCCATGGTGACTACAAATGATATGTTTGTTTCTGTTTTTATTACCCGTAGAGGAGATGATTTTGTAGTAACTGATGGAGGATGGATTAGGGCAGGTATATATGAGTGCGAATTAGATGTGGAGGGGGCTGTGTTTAATAGAGTATTTGATTATTATCTTAATAGTTTTGATATTCATGAAACAACTACGAAATATCAGGTGTTCTATTATAAAAAAATTAACGATATTGATTTTCTCCCTAATGTGGTATTTGATGTGTCAAATTTCATTAGTTCTGTTGTGAGTGCCGCTAACATACAATTTAAAGCAGATAAAATAGAGAACTCATTCAAGAAGCGTGCTCGTAGTTTTCTTGACGGAATTTATGATAAAGATACTTTTGAGTACGATCACCCTATAAATGAACAGCTTGGGGTAAAATTCAGCGCGATTTCGCATTTGGATGGACGCCAACAATTGATAAACTTTGTGTCTGGATCAACGTCAACATATTTTACCAATTCTTTATGCCGTTCTATGACTAACTTTGAAATGATAAAACCTTTCAAGGAAAATTTAAATGTGAATAGAATGATAACGTTAGTGGACGATTCGCAGAAAAAGGTGGTCACAACTTCACAAGTTACGACTTATTTGCAGCATCTATATGGATTGCGTGATGATGAAAATAAAGTAGTGCTATGGGGACAAATGAATAATTTCAAAGAAATTATGGTGGGATGAGATATGTATGTAAAGAGCGAGAAATACACATAACGCGCATTCGAGAGAGAGGGGACAATAACGACTACAATAATATTTTGAAATAATCAACCACAATGAAACATTTATTAATCATAGGAGCAAGAGGATTTGGGCGTGAAATATATAATAGCGCCACAGAATCGATCGGATATGGAACCGAATTCAATATCAAAGGATTCTTAGATGATAAGGCAGAAGCTTTAGACGGATTTGAAGGTTATCCTCCGATTATTGGACCGGTTGAAGCATATCAACCGGAGGGTGACGATGTGTTTGTTTGTGCTTTAGGGGATGTAAACTGGAAAAAACATTATGTGCAGATCATAGAACAAAAAGGAGGAGAATTTATATCTCTTATTCATAATACGGCATATATAGCAGATACTGCAAAATGCGGAAAAGGATGTGTTATATTAGCAGGTGCAAGGATACAGAGTGATGTGCATGTCGGTAATTTCGTAACTATACAGCCTTATTCTATTATAGGGCATGATACAAAAGTAGGTGATTTTTGTCACTTTAATTGTTATGCATTTACTGGAGGTAAAGTAATGGTGGAAGATATGGTTACGGTGCATACAAGTGGAAAAATTATGCCTAACGTAAAGATAGGGAAAAAGGCTATAGTGGGAGTAGGGAGTATTGTAATTAGAAATGTAGCTGAAGGAGTAACCGTGTTTGGCAATCCTGCGGAAGAGATTATTTTTTAAATAAATATACATATGAAAGAGTTTATTAAAAATTTTGCGAATCAATGGGATGAAACGAACACAGAGGCTTTTGTTCCCGAATGTAAGTTCCATGAGTTAGAAGAGTGGAGCAGTCTCGTAGGATTGGCTATACTCAATATGATCGCTAAAAAATATGGCGTGAAAGTAACACCGGGAGAACTTAAGTCCTGTGTGACAATCGAAGATGTATACAACCTCGTTCAAAACAAAAAGTAATGCAGAATCCGTTCTCATTAGTCGCTAAGACAATCTTAGTCACAGGAGCTTCGTCCGGTATCGGTAGGGGGATTGCAATAGCCTGTGCAGGTATGGGAGCTCATGTCATATTGACTGCACGTAACAAGGAACGATTAACAGAAACTCTTTCTCTGATGGAAGGAGAAGGGCATATGATTATACCCGCTGATTTAACGAATGATATAGAGAGATTAGTTGTGGTAGAGCAAGTACCGGTTTTGGATGGATTGGTACAATGTGCAGGCGTGATGAATAGAGTGCCCTGTAAATCTGTAGGTAAGGAGGATATTGATTCAGTCTTTATGCCTAATGTGGAAGCTCCGATATTATTGCAAGCAGAATTATTGCAGGAGCGAAAGATAAACAAGGGAGCTTCTATTGTTTATCTGGCTTCGATTGCGGCTCGTTCTGCTGTTGCAGGAAATGCGCTGTATAGCGCTTCCAAAGCTGCGCTTATTTCTTATGCGAAATGTTTGGCATTGGAACTTGCCCCTCGCAAGATTCGTGTGAACTGTATATGTCCGGCTATGGTGTGGACAGATATGGCGATGGTTGGGGCAACAAGAGAAGAATTAGAGGCAGACCAATTGAATTATCCGCTCAAGCGATATGGAACACCCGAAGATATTGCCAATTTGGCGATATACTTGTTAAGTGATGCAAGTAACTGGATGACAGGCGGCTGCGTAGAAATAACAGGAGGAGCTGAAAGATAATGTGCCACATGAAAGTATATATCAAAGATATTGCATATTATTTACCGGAGAAGGTACTGACAAATGAACAGTTGACAAGCGAGTTTCCGGAATGGACAACAGAGAAGATTGCGGGTAAAGTTGGCATTTTGGAACGGCATATTGCAGCTCCTGATGAGACTGCTTCGGATATGGCTATTGCTGCGGCTGAACGATTATTGGCTAAGGGACATGACCGTAGTCAGATAGATTTTGTGCTGCTATGCACACAGAGTCCGGATTACATGCTGCCTTCGTCTGCATGTCTTGTGCAACATCGATTAGGGTTATCTACTCATTGTGGCGCGTTTGATTTTGACCTCGGCTGTTCAGGCTATGAGTATGGATTGGTAACTGCAAAGAGTTTGATCCAGAGTGGCATAGCGCACAATGTACTGTTGCTAACATCTGAGATGTTAACCAAATGTATTGCTTCAGACGATAAGGGAAATCGAACGATATTCAGTGATGGCGCATCGGCTACCTGGGTTGGCACTGAAGGTTTTGCTGAGATTGGTGAGTGTAGTTTGGGAACAGACGGAAGTGGAGCTGAGTTTCTGATAAAACGTCCAAACGAACCTCTATACATGGACGGAGGTGCCATTTTTGATTTCTCCAGCGATGTGGTTCCGCAGATGGTGGAAGATGTGCTTCAAAAGAGTGGCATGCAGATGGGGGATATTGACCTATGGGTGTTCCATCAGGCTAATAAGTATATGATTAACTATATCCGCAAGATGTTAGAGATCGACAAGGAGCGGTTCTATATATACATGGAGCATGTAGGCAATACCGTGTCCAGTACTATACCAATTGCTTTGTGTGCCGCCAGAGAAGAAGGTAAGTTGCATGGTAATGTGATGCTTGCGGGATTTGGCGTGGGTTTGTCGTGGGGAGCGGTGATGATTAAGATAGAAGAGTAGAAATGAAACAAGAAGAGCAATCGATATTAGTGGCGATTCATTGCCTGGTGTATAATCATGAGCCCTATTTGCGAAAATGTTTTGATGGGTTTGTGATGCAAAAAACAAAATTCCGCTTTGTGGTTATTGTACACGATGATTGTTCAATAGATGGTTCTATTGATATTATCCATGAATATGAGGCCAATTATCCAGATATGTTCTGCCCAATATATGAAACTGAGAATCAATATAGTAAGGTAGGGTTAGGTGGTTTGTCATCATTAATGTATGATACGATTAACATGATTGGAGCAAAATACATCGCTCTTTGTGAGGGAGATGATTATTGGACAGATCCGAATAAGTTGCAAAAACAAGTTGATTTTCTAGAAGCACATCCTGAGTATAGTGTGTGTTGGCATAGGTGCAGTCATCTGCACGCTGATACCAAACAAATCAAAAAAGACGATTGTGATAAAATATTAGGCACAAAAGAAGGAGTAGATATCTCATTAGAAACTTTCTTTAATGGTTGGTACACACAACCATTAACAACTGTTTTTCGCTTCTCGGCATATGACCCACAATGGTGTAAGCAATATCAATATTTTCGGGATGAACATGAATTTTACCATTTATTGAAACAAGGGAAAGGATATTTGTTCGCCTTTGTTGGTGGTGTCTATGTAAAGCATAAAGGAGGAATATATACATCTTTATCTAGCAAAGCTAAAGAGGAAATGGAACTGAAAGTGGCTCGCGAATTATATGAGATAAATAAAGATGAATATACGTACAATTATTACGTAAAAGTGCTCCAATGTTTAGTATACGAAGATTTGGATACATTTGTTACCAGATGGAGATACTCATTGGAGTTATTCAGTGTGGATAGAAATTTTAAAGGATTTGTTAAGAATGTTTTACGTAAATTATATCAATACGCACGCTGAACATTAGATATTGATGATAACGCTTTATTGTGTATAAATGGTAAGTTTATCACACATGGTCATTCATCCATTGTTCATAGGGGTGCAAAATCGGAAGGAGGAAACAATATATGCCTTGATGGCGAAAACATAGATTGCCCATACCATATCCAAATAGTTTCAGGTTGTGCCATGGCGGACGGAGTGTAGATTGCTACGAATACAAAGATATTGCAAGGAGTAATGATGGGAAATAGAGCAATAGACGCGGCCGGAAATATGGAACTAAAGATTTTTTTACAGAAAGTATTGTACCAGATGCCATGCAAAGATTTTTAAGGAAAATGTAGAATAGAAACATTAATATGATATCTGTTGTAATTCCACTATATAATAAAGAGCAATCAATAGTTGCTACTCTTCAATCTGTATTTGATCAGAACTATACGGATTAT
>OCTX012158558.1_pt1 | contig 10562 bp, 19 predicted proteins | sample 1539691 | NCBI WGS metagenome assembly OCTX01 (sample SAMN02144231, study PRJEB22623) | gut metagenome | biome: sheep rumen | host: Ovis aries | place: New Zealand | reverse complement strand
GCATATCTTGTATAGCGCTGTCGCCCTGCGCTGGGTGAATGATGAAAAAGGAGAACAAATGAGGGTTTCTTCTTTGCTTTGGTCAGCTTATATTATAAGCGCCTAGTAACTGCATCGGACTGCAAGATTTCATCGAGATGCCTGAGCGCTCTGCCGTGCAGATAGTAGACCGCACGCTCACTGCAGGGGATAGCGTAAGCAATCTGTATCCAGGGCTTACGGTCGATGTATCGGAGCATCAGCACCCGACGCTCGTCAGGATCCTCGAGACGGTCAACCGTCATCATGATATCGGCGTGGACTCCGACCAATTCCTTTTCCTTGTCGAGTAGCATGTTGACGTATATCTCGACACGGGCATAGTAGTCGGACAGGTCACTGTTGCCGTGTGCCTTTGGCATGTCGTTGTACTGGATAGCACGAGGTGACATGTATGAGGCGCGGGTCTCTTTGATTCGGTTCTCCAACTCATCTATCTCTTTGCGGATTTTGGTTGTTCTTCTGAGGAATTCCTTTGCAGTCATTATCATTTATCACTCCAATACAAAACGTGTTCTCTGTCTTCTTGCATCTGTCGGGGCATCTGTCACGTAAAGGGCAGTGCAGGCAACAGGGCGCAATGCTTTTGAAGTCTGTGCAGTCATTAATCAAACACATCGTCATTGTCTGTCCCCCACATAAGTCCTGCAACCAGGAAGCCGAAATTGGTGCCGATGAATACTCCAAGAAGAAAAGCTATGATGATGTCAGTCATGGCGTTGCCTCTCTATCAGACCATTCTTCTAGCGTGTCATAAGCGGCCTTGAGCATCTTGAATACCGCTGCAACATCTGTCTCTAGCAACTCCTTAAAACGATCACCGACAAACTTCAGCTCCCAACAAGGCTCATGCGTGTTGTACCAGAAATAGCCTATTGAGTATTTGCACTCTTTTCCCTTGTATTGGTAATACTTTACAAGGTCAATCGTTTCGTTCTTCTCATCCTCATCGAATCTTGCAAGGCGTTTCGGGCAGGCTTCCAGTGCGTAGTCGCCCATACGCCAATAGAAATTTAAATCACTCATTCCGTCACCCCCTCATTTCTGCTAAAAAGCCCTCATAATCAAGCCACACATTAAGTGTATATTTTTCGTCTGCGTTGAATCCGATAACCTTACAATCGTACCAAGGGATCAAAATTACGTGTTCCAAGTATGTTTCTATCCACGTTTCCTCTTCCGACATAAAGCAGAGATTTATCTTAAATACGGATTGCGGTCTGAAATCGTCCACGCTGTCCCACTCGTCAGGCAATGGTTCTTCAGGCTTCATGGCTTGCAACAACTGTCTGAGTGTAATCATGCGCTCTCTTGCTCTTTTCTCCGCTTGCTTTATGCGTTCTTCGTAATCGCTCATTCCGTCACCTCCATCTTTGCTCCGCACATCGGGCAGAACTTCCATCTCGGCTTGCCCATTACTGTATCCCTTGTATTCTCTCCACACTCAGAGCAGTAAAACGGTACTCCGTGGAATATTGCATCGGCAGAAATCCACTTCCCTGTTTTCGGCTTTTCTGCTTTCCCTTTGTCATATCCATCAAGATACGCCCCAATAATTGCAATCGGTGTATTCATACCATCGTTGCCAGTCAGCTTAGAATACAGAGCCACATCATCTTTCAGCATTTTGTTCACCTCTCATATCCGCTCCGCAGTTCGGGCAGAAGTTGTGGAATTCCCCAAAGGCAATCGGGAAAAATGTGTTGCACTGATCACAAACAATTACTGGAAGCTCTCCGCATATATTTGCATCCAACCACTTTCCTATCTTCGGCTGTGCGGATGGCAAATCATGTAGTATCTTAACCATGCTCTGCTTGCTTGCCTTTAATGCTCTTTCAGCTAACTCGTCAACGCTCATAATTTCTGTATATTCCATCCATACAGAGCCGTATCTGTTGATTGCATCAATCGCCGCCTGTCTGCTGATTAAATCATTCATCCTCTACTCCCTCCATCAGGCTCTCCATCGTCACTCCCAGCACCCTGCTGATCCTCAGTAGCGCATAGGCCGACGGCTGTCTCTGTCCAGTCATCCACCGGCTGACCGTGTCATCGTGCGACTGGATCCGCAACGCCAGCTCATGCTGGGTCATACGTTTCTTCCTGAGAAGCCTGTAAATGTTTTCTCTGATCGCGTATTTATTCATAGCTCCCTCATCTGATTCACTGATATGCCGACGATTCCGGCGCTCTCGCTGCTGCCCGTCGCCCGAAAGAAGGCACCGGCTTTCTGCGGATACATGAATTCAAACATCAGATAGTTCGCGGCATCCAGAAGATATTCAGTATTCCCCGTCTGCCGATACTTCTCGATACAGCCCTCGGCGGTCGGGATCGCCTCTACCAGCTTTTCTCCGAAGTTGACCTTTACCGATCCGTACTTGTAGTAGCTGGTCTTCACCCTGTTCTTCCGGAGCTCATCAAACTCCTCGCTGTATTCTTCCGCCCACTTCATCGTCCGGTACTCCCAAAGCCGTTATCGCCTCTGTCTCCTGCCTCAATCTCATCAGCAAGCTCCACGGGATCCAGCCTGCAGGGAACAATAACCAACTGACTGATCTTGTCGCCCCTCTCGATCGTGTAGGGCTCGTCGGACGTGTTGATCACGCAGACTCTTATGCTGCCTGAGTATCCCGCATCGACCGTCCCGTCAGACAAGATGCCGTGATCGCACATCAGCCCTGACTTGCTCCGCAGAAATCCCGCGTATCCTTTTGGAATCTCTACGTGTACGCCAGTGTCGATGACCTCACGGCTCCTGCTCCACACGATCTGCCTTTTGGGCGAGCGCAGGTCAAGGCCCGCGTCATGTTTATAAGCACGTACAGGTGCGTATGCGCCTTCGTCCAGCTTGATTTTAATCATCGTCCTCTACCTCCACTTTTTTGTATGCCGAGTTTTCATTCCGCAGTCCTTTCGAAACTGCTGTTTTATCTACGCCGACAATCCGTGCAAGCTCCGCCTGAGTCCGTGCCACAGCCAGCGGGAGCTCGTAGCGGTCACGGGTTACTTTCATGAATAATGTCATGCTTATTCCTTCTCTTAAATGCCATTTTGCTTATCAGTTCGTCTATTCGTTTATCTCTCTGTTCATCCTTTCTCTTGCCTCGTCAGTCGGTTTGAATAAATCCATGTCCGTGTCGGTTGTATATCGACCATTGCCCCACATCCATTTACACCCATCACAGAGCGTGCCCTGTATGACGTATGAGCGACACAGCGGGCAATGATTGTATTTCTGCCAAAACTGCTCTATTGTCATATCCACATTCTCCTCAAAAGCCCGCCCCCGCAGACCGGCGGGCTGATTGGTTATCCTTTAAATTAGAGATTCGTTTTGAGAAGGGGTTTCGCTCCTTTCTTTTTAGCCACCACCTTTTTCGGCGGTTTGTGCAAATGCTAACTGTGTTAATCTGCGGGAATTCTAAACCGTGCGCACGGGTTTACTCAGATTTTTCCGTCGTTTCCTCCTGCTTCGTCCGAGTTTTTCCAGAATCTCATCGTAGCCTCGCTTTCCCAATCCTCTGATGTTTGCGATCTCCTCGTTGCTCATCTGTTTCAGTTCCGCGAAGGTAGTGAGACCTGCACGAGAGAGAGCGAGGATGGTACTGTATCGGAATATTGTGAAGTCCATCGGTTTCTTGTTAGTCATCTTCCACCTCCACTACGACATAAGTCGGATGCTTGTATTCCTGAGCGTGCGCGAATGCGCTCCTGACGTGATCGCGTTTGATACCGAGCATCCGTGCCAGTTCTGCTTTCGTCTCGGCGACCGCAACAGGAAGCTCGTATTCGTCCCTAGTGACTTTCATGTACAGTGTCATCTCCGCCTCCCGCTTCGTCCCACTTTTCGAGCATCTTCAGAAACTTGTCTGCCTTTGCGCTCATCAGCGTTCCGTAATACTGCCTCTCCTGTCCGACCTGCACGTACAACTGTTTCTTTCCGCCGACATTGACGTAGCCGATTTCCATGTCTGCGTGTTTGTTTCATAAATGTGCCATACCTTAATTCCCCCATTCCGCCAACAACCATTTCCACGTCTTAAAATCAATCGGGCAATCGCAGAACTCTTCCCCATCCACACCAACAACCACAATATCCCCAACAATGGTATGATGAAACGGCGGGACGCCGACCTTCAGGTTGTGCGGGAGTCCTAACAGGTTGCCCTCTTCGTTGCAGATAAGGACGGAAGTAGGCGTGACCTTTACAGTCTCAATATTCCCCTCCACGATCTTCTGCAGGTTCTTCAGGGTGTTGCTGATATTTGCCACATGTCCGTATTGTTCGTCTGTCCTCTTGACGATCACCTTTATCTTCCCCATGTCTCTCCTCCATTAATGCCGCTATGCTTTCAGCCCATTTCTCTGTATCAAACCCACCCTCCAGAGTGCATTCGTTTACCTGGTCATAAATCCGGTACTCCGGCCCCCTGGACGTCATGCGACTGATTACAACGTATCTCTTCATCGTATCGTTCCCCAGTAAAGTGCGAGTTTCGGGTTCTTCGCCATCCACTTGTCGACCTTCAGCAGATCCTCTTCCCGGTAACAATGCTGACGGATCAGCTTTAGCAGTTTCTTCGCTCTTGCGACAGGGACTTCGACTATCTTATATTTCTTGTCTTTTCTTCCGGTGCATTCCGCCAGTTCCTTCAGGTCGATGGTCATCTTCCATTTCCACCCGTCGAAGCCGTTGGAGTCGCCGATCGTGATAATGTTGTCGTCCATATCTTTCAAAACCTCCAAATTCAGTACACTTGAGTTCACCAAGAATCCTTTATTTACGGGCAAAACCGGAAATTGGGCGGTGTACCAAAGGGACTTATATCTTATACACACACGAACAACAGTAATTTGTTTTTGCTTGCTGTCATGTGAAAAAGAAACTATCCGGTACACTTGGTACACCTGGTACACCAAACCCTAAAAAACCTTATAAATAAAGGAAAAAAATAAGAATAAATATAATAAATATTTGGTACACTTTCGGTACACTTTCGGTACACCGTCAGTGTTTCAGGATCTGTTTGGTATCCTTTGCATACATGAAAACCTTCTTGGTCTTCCCGTTTACCTTTGCTCTGCCGATGCCGATCTTGTACAGATCCCACACCGCTGCAGTGAAATTCCTGTTGACGAATTTAGAATCTTCTGAATCCCACTGATAGAAGGCTTCCTTCATTTCTGTTACTGTCTTTCCAATAATCTCTGTTTCCGGGTCCAGGTCCTTAGCGAACTGGTGGCAGACATCGTTATTTTCGTGGTACTGTGCGTTGTATTCCTCAACGGCCTGGCACCGGGTCCACTCCATGTTCGTGTAAAGTCTCTTGCATCCGTCTACGATCAGCTTGATCCAGTACTCCAGCGCGGGTCTCTTCGTTATCTTTGTGATAAACTGAGGGTCCGGCTTTTCCACCTTGTTGAACATCGGAAGCCATACGATTCGGCGCTTGTAGGCGTATCCCTTTTCGAATGACCTGATGTCTGAATTAGTGGTAAAATACAGCTTCAGAGTAAAGGTCGCCGATATGGATTCCGCAAACATGTGACGGGTCGTCACCGTGTCCGCCGTGGAGATATTCTTCAGGATCTTCAACTCTGCGTCATTGATAGCGGCGGGTTCGATGTCGTCTCCCAAGTTGGCAAGTTTCCCCAACATTGTGACTTTATACCGTTCGTCGGTGAGCTGCTTAATGCTGAGGTTCGTGCAGTTTTTGGCGTTGTAAATGTGCTTCATGATCTGCAGCAGCGTCCCTTTTCCGTTTGCTCCGTCTCCACGGAACATGAAGAACTTACCCAGGGAGCGGATCTTCTCCGGATCGGTGATCATAACGTACCCGATAATCTCCATCAGAAGGTTCTTGTAGTCAGGATCCTTGTTCGTAAGGCTATCAATGTAGTCGTCTACGATCTGTACCGGTTCAGCGTCTTCCTTGTAGTCAATGTCTATGAAGTACGGCGTGAACTCGGGATAATCCTTCATGCGGATGAATTCACCGTTTCTGAAGATCCCGTTCCTGAAGCGGATAGGAAACACCGTCTCATCGTCTATGTGCGGCGACCTGTACGCTATCTGCTTGACCACTTCGTCAACAAACCTTGTCGATTCTCCCTCGCACATCGCATACACTCTGTGTATCAAACGGGAGTTCTTTTCGTCCGTGATATAGTCGCCGTTCCTGTACCACCATATTCTTCCTGTATAGACCACCGTTCTGCATTGGGTCATAATTTGGGAAGCTATGATAGACTGTTGATTTCTGTCGTCTTCCGCAATCGGTTTATCTCTGAGTATGTTCTCCAGTTCCGCTGCGGGAAGCGGTTCAGCGAATACATGATAGTTGATGAAGGACAGGATCCTGTCGACGTCGGGTGATCCGTTCTTCTCAAGAGCGCACCTGTGAGCGTATAAAAGTTTGTTTCTTCCTTCTCCTTCCGCAATGGAAGTCATATTGTGATATTTGGTTCGGTTTCTTGTGTCGACGCTGAAGATAGACGGCAGATACATCTGCTTTTCCATGTTGTCAATCTGTCTCGCAACGCCGTTTCTCTTGACCGTCATTCCTTCTGGGTTCGATGTTGAAGTGTGTTGTTCGATGTCGAATCCCAATCTGCAGACACCGTCCTTTCTCCGGGAGAACCAGGAGGGTTTCTTAAACCAAAGATGAACCCCTCTGTCTGTCCAGATCGTCCGGGTCTGCAGGCCGAATTCTGCGATGAGTGCTTTGATTGAATCCTTTGGAAGATGGTCGATGTCTATTACTACGTCTTCATTTGTGAGAAGCATTCCGCAGTCAGTGAAGGTGTCCATAGATTCAGACCGCTCCGCCTTACTGCCGGCGTGCTTCGTTCCTGGTACATATTCAACAAACATTCTGAGGCCATCCTTTAAGCTTTTCCTTTACCAAGTGCATGTAATACTCTCTGTCGACGATCTCTTTGAAATTGGTCAATTTGTTCACGTCTTCGTTCCATATATACATGAGCTCCGGAACATCGGGGAAGTTGACCTGTCCATCATCCCATCGAATCTTGTAAAGTTTCGTATGAGGGATCCGTGGATCATCCACACACGCAAACACCCTGTTCACCTTGTTCTGCCATTCGCCGTCTTTATTCTGCACACCTTTGTAAGTACCGCCCGCTTTCAGGACGTACTGCCACACGAGTGGCTGATCAAGATATTCGTCGAATACTCTGAGAATGTCTGTCCCATGCACAAGATGTTCGACCATTGCGATCTGCACGATCCTGGCGGAGTTGTTTGAGAAGTATTTGTTAATCTGATACTTATTCACGTCTCCGCCTTTGACAGTGATCTTTCCGTCTTCCTCGACGGCGATGTAGTTGTTGACATCTCTCTGAATCCACTGGGTGTAATAGTCAGTTTCGAGTTTATAACCTTCGAATTCCTTCTCCCAGGCTGCACAGATCTCTTCGTCCCTGTCATTCAGTTCCGGATCCTCGAGATATACAACGCCGTCAGTGTTTGCGTTTATGACGGTATAGCCCGCCTTGCTCAACTCTCTGCAGAGTGAGAACAATGCTATTTGTCCGTAAATGCAGACGGTTGCCGATGCGTAGGGATTATTCAGAGCGGAATATTTGTTTTTGAAGTTTCCGTACACCGAATTAAGGATCAGCTTCAGAGCACCTGCTTTCACTGGGTCTGAATGCTTAATTGCCACTCTTTCAAGACGCATCTGATCATATTTCTCAGTAGCTTCTCCAAGTGCTTTGAGATGCACGATACTGGACGGATACATGGACGCCACGTCCTTGTGCTTACACCTTCCGTATCGCCCCGGTTTGGAAGGGGCTCCGTGGAGCCCTCCCATTCCGAAAACAAAATTACATCCATACGCTTTGATGGTCTTCGTCTTGCCTTTGCTTGTGATTCCGTCTTTGGTGGTGCACGATTCCCACATGTCCCATACTTCCGAAGGGATACCCTCAACGTTACGGCGGTATTTCTCTAACCCTCTGAGTTCTTCCCACTGGATGAGAGAAGCGTCCCCAAGAAGGACCTTTGCTGACAACGTTGTGGTGTTCCATCTGTAAGCGGAGTTGGCGTCGTCTTCCGGAAGCATCTGCAGCAGTCCTGCTTTTGTTTCGAAATACGATTTCTTCCTCAACTTATAGACTTCGATCGTCGCTTTTACATCGTGTCGGCAGTATTCGAGAGTTTCTTCCCTTTCCTCATCTGTCAGAGGTCTGTCAATGTCGAAAGGTACAGAGGATTCAACGATGGACATTCCCATGTTCGCTTCGATCTGTTTCAGAGACGGCCTGCTGACGTCAATCTGTTGCATCGTGTCCAGGGAGTGTATGAGGTCGCTGATCGTGTGGTCATACCTGACGTTTTCGATGATGGTATTGTTAATTGCCTTCAATCTCTTCGGCAGATTTCCGCCTTCGTTAAGCATTGCCGTAAGAATGTGATCATCGTAGTTGTAGTTGTTATAACCAACCAACGTTTTTCCGGTTATCACATCTTTGATTCCTTCGAATCCTGACGGTTCTTCTGTCAGAGTTCGTCCCCGGTTGTTCCAGAAGTGTGCAACTTCGTTTCCGTCGATGTCCATGAATACGACAAGTGCGTCGTATTCAAAGACCTCGATGTCGTAAAAGAGTAGATCTTCCATAATCATTTTCCTTTAGGGAATTTTTTGATGTCTCCGTAATAGTTGTTGCCGAATGCGCTCTTGACCTCTACCATCAGAGGGTGCCCGATCAGAGCGTCCTTGTTTTCTACAGGAACATGGAATTTCTCCTCGAACCTCTTATACTGCTGCTCTTTCTTGACCGGGTCCTGATACCATTCTTTGGTGGCTTTGAAATACGTACCGAAAGTCATCTTGCTTTCGTAGGTCTTACCTTCGTACTCATAGCGGATCTTGATGAAATAATCATCAACCACAATCTCCTTGATCTCCGTCTGAATGATCATCCCCTGCATGTCTGCAGTGAACTTCTGAATTTGCTCGATCTCCCAAAGGGAATTGAAACCGTCATAGCAGTAGACGTCCATCTTTCTGCCGATGCACTCATTGAGGTCGTTGAAACCACAGTCAAAGTAATCCACGCACCACTGGTCAACCTTGTCGGCCTTTTCCTTGTCGTCGACGTACTTGTTGTCGCGGTATACCTGCTTATTGAAATTAACGACCCTGACCTGTTTCCGCTCCCTGTCCAAGAATGTCATGACGGCCTTCTTGCCGTTGTTCTCATACTCAACACTTACCAGTTCCAGTTCTTTTCTAAGTTCCATTTCTAGGTTTCCTTTCTTATTAATATGTAATGAATTTGATTTCGTTTCTTCTCAGAAGATCCTCTGCCTTGCTGATGTTGTCCCAACCGTAAACGACGAATGTCTGAGAAGGTTCCTCGACATCCTCGTCCTTGAGCCCGTGCATGGTGTCGAGGAAGTCCTCCCTCTGCTGGACCTGCTTAATGGCAGCGGCCATGTCTCCGGTGTAAGAGTATGCCTCGAGATAATCGTCACCCATGTTCCTGAGCGTTTCGATCTCCGTCAGCGTCTTCTGCAGCCACGCCGTCATCTCTGTTTCGATCGACTTCATAGAAGTCGTCTTGTTCAGATGCTTAGGTGTCAGCCATCTGTCGAAGGCGTTCGGAAGGACCGCGTTCAGGAGGTCGTAGTCGTAGGCAGGGATCCGCTTGAACCACAGTTCGTGGATCGCTTCCTTCTTCCTCTGCCGTTCCGCTTCCTCCATATCCTTGACCTTCGCCCTGACTTCCTTGTCGGCGTCGTCGATGATACCGATGATCTCTTTCACCTGTCCCTCGAACACGTTGTAGTTCTTGAGGATCTCTTTTTTCATGTTCACCCTTGCCTGGTTGAGCCTGTCTGTAAGCTTCCGTGCTTTGGCAAGGGTCTTTTTGGTTTCCTTGATATTCTCTTCGGTGGCTTCCATGCCGTAGATGTATTCTGCAACGGCATATGCCTTCTCTTTGTATTCTTCGTACGCAGGGAAATTGACCTGCGGTACTTCATAAGTAACATCGTTCTGTTTTTCGATAATTTCCAAATTGTTCAGTTCGTTCATTAGTAAAACCTCTTAGATTGGTGTAGTTCGATCAGCACACTGTCAGCGGATCTTCGATGCAGGAAGTAAAACTCTTTGCATTTCTGAGTAGACAGGTGTCTTGTTACTGACAGATACGGATCATATCCATGTCGTTTGTATTTCTTAGATTGTTCTCTCAGCTTTCTTTCGTCGAAGTTGCTCTCGAGAAACACATAGTCAAGAGGAATGTCAACCGGAAGTGTCACCCGTGCGGTATCCGTCATGTACAGGATGTTCACTTTCTTCATCTGTACGATGTACCCAGTGACCGGGACATCATGTACGCCGTCAAAAGGAATGACCGTCCTTCTTCCTCTCAACTTGAACTGTTTCGTGCCCACCACGACATCGACGTCATACTGGTAAGCAACGTCAGCATTGGCAAAAATGCTTATCATCGGGAATTCCTTCCTGATCCGCTCGAACGTG
>OCTX012287045.1_pt1 | contig 10563 bp, 7 predicted proteins | sample 1539691 | NCBI WGS metagenome assembly OCTX01 (sample SAMN02144231, study PRJEB22623) | gut metagenome | biome: sheep rumen | host: Ovis aries | place: New Zealand | reverse complement strand
AGGCTGTAGGTGTTGACATTTCCAACGATGCTGACAAAGCTGTTGTTGCTCAGGTGTGGCTTCAGGCAAAAGGAGCAGGTGCTGCTACAGTATTGGGTGTGTATGCCGGAACCATCGCCGAATATGAGGAAGCCAAGGGTGAAGGTCCGAGTACTATGGTGATCAACTACAAGGATTTTGCCAGCTATGTGGCTGCAGACGATGCTTTCGTCCTCGCTGCTGGTGGTGCTGGTTGGCACAGCAAGTGGTTCGGTGAGCTGAATCCTGCAGGTTTCAATTCTCTGGTTATTGAGGTTGCTTCTACGACAGGTGACGTACAGCTCGTGTTGCAGGGTACACCGGAGAGTGGTGTGCAGAATTCTTTGATGATCACTGCTTCTGAGACACCGAAGACCTACTATGTTGACCTGACAGGTTGGGAGAACATCAGTCAGATGGCATTCCAGAACTTCAACTTCCCTGATCCTACCATCGAGGACTGGAGTACAAAAGAAAAGACTGCCGTGGAAACCAAGATGGTCATCACTGCTATGTACCTGTCGAAGGAACTTGCTCCTTCTGAGGATGGTGCTGTAGTTATCTGGTCGGGTGAGGAAGTCTTCAACAGCTGGGGTTCCACCATCGTCATCGAGGCTGATAAGTTTGCTGATGCTTCTGTTGGTGATATCATCCGTGTGAACTTTATCGATAAGGGTTCTGATTATAATCCTATCTATAAGCATGTTTCTGACTGGTCTGACTTTACAGAACTCCAGAGTCAGAAGAAGGATGGCGACACCTATTTCGAGGCTCCAATACCTGCTGAGGCTCTTGCTGAACTCCAGTCGAGCGGTCTCCGTTTCCAGGGCTTAGGCTTCACCATCAAGAATGTAGAGCTGATCAAGATCACCACCGGTATCAATGCCGCTGTAGCCGAGAAGACAGAGAGTGCTCCTGCATATAACGTGGCTGGTCAGAAGGTTTCCGCTAATTACAAGGGAATCGTGATCCGCAATGGTAAGAAGTATGTGGTAAAATAATAGTCACAAAATTAACTCAAACATCTGAATCATTGGGGCTGCCTGCGGGCGGCCCCTTTTCTTTTGTGTGGTTTAAAGATTATTAACGGTCATTTCGAGTAAAGTGTTGATAAATGGTAAAATAGTATTGTCTCTTTTGCAAAGAAAGTGTTAATTTTGTAGCGTGTTTGAATTGATATCTATTATAACCTATATGATGAAGAAAACGCTCGCTTTGCTGTTGGCCCTGATGGCCTTGATGCCCTTGCATGCACAGATTAGAGGGAACAATATCGTAGTTACCGTCACTCCCGACCATAAGGATTGGACTTATCGGGTAGGTGAGAAGTGTAAGTTCGTGGTAAACGTCTTACGGTCAAGTACTTTGATTGAGAATGCTCAAGTGAATTTTGAAGCAGGACCAGAGATGTATCCCGAGGTGAAAAAGACGGGAGTGACCTTAAAGGATGGTACGATGACCTGGACGGGAACGATGAAACAGCCTGGGTTCTACCGTCTGAAGGTGGTTGCCCATGTGGGAGGTAAAGATTATCAGCAGGCTTGTACTGCAGCCTTCTCTCCTGAGAAACTACAGCCTTCAACCGTGATGCCGGAGGATTTCTCATCATTCTGGCAGAATGCGATAGCTGAAGCCCGAAAAACCGACCTCAACCCCACCAAACGACTGTTGCCTGAGCGGTGTACAAAGGATGTGAATGTCTATGAGGTGTCGTTCCAGAATATTCAACCTAACTACCGTACCTATGGCATCCTTTGTGTCCCTGTAAAAGCAGGGAAGTACCCAGCGCTGCTGCGTGTGCCCGGTGCCGGTGTGCGTCCTTACGGTGGGGATGTCTATACAGCCTCACAAGGTGCTATCACCTTAGAGATCGGCATCCATGGTATCCCCGTGACGATGGAACAGAAAGTGTATGATGATGTGTTCAATGGAGCACTCATGGGCTATTGGGAGTTTAATATGGATAATCGTGACAAGCATTACTATAAACGAGTGGTTCTGGGCTGCATCCGTGCTCTTGACTACATCGAGCAATACACACCTTGGAACGGGAAACAGTGCGGGGTGACGGGCTCTTCACAGGGCGGTTTCCTCACCCTGGCTACGGCGGGGCTTGACAAACGTATCACGTTTTATGCTCCCGTGCATGCCGCACTCTGCGACCATACCAATTCCCTGAAAGGCATTGCCTGCGGATGGCCACATTATTTCTATAGTGGAGACAGCAGGGATGAAAGTGGAAAGATGAAAGATGAGAGAGGAGAGATGAAAAATAAGATAGAGGTGAGTAGGTATTATGACGGGATCAACTTTGCACGGTTGATCACTGACAAACAGAACGGATGGTTCTCCTTTGGCTACAACGACGATGTGGTACCTCCGACGACTGCGTGGGAGACCTACAACGTCGTGACAGGTCCCAAGACCATCTCTCCCTACCAGCAGACCTGGCATTTCTGGTACCAGGAGCAGTGGGATGAGTGGGAAGCATGGCTGTTGGAAGAATTGAAGAGGTGAAGAATTGAAGAGGTGAAGAATTGAAGAATTGAAAAATTAAAGGATTGAAGAGTTGAAGAATTGAAGAATTGAAAAATTGAAGAATATGAAGAAAGTATTGATGGCAGTTGTGACCATTGCAGCGGTAGCTGCATGCACTACAAATCAGACTGAGCCACAGAAGACTGGGGCCCAGCAGTTGATGGAACGACTGGACACCCTGCGACAGAAGGGTATCATGTACGGACACCAGGATGATCCGATGTACGGACTGACATGGGAGTATGACAAGGACTCCAGTGATGTGAAAAATGTATGTGGCGACTATCCCGCCATCATGGGATTCGACCTCGGTGGTATTGAGATGGGTGACAAGAAGAACCTCGACAGTGTGCCCTTTACCCGTATGACGGAGGAGATTCAGAACCATTACCGTCGCGGGGGCATCATTACCCTGAGCTGGCATCCGCGCAACCCCGTCACAACGATCGAAGGTGGTGGTTGGGCAGGACAGAAATTTCCTGAAGGAACGGCCTGGGATGTCAGCGACTCTGCCGTCGTGAAGAAGATTCTGCCTGGTGGGGAGTTCCATGAGAAATTCGAGGGCTGGATGCAGCGCGTATCTGACTTCCTCGCTACCCTGACAGATGATAATGGTCAGAAAATCCCCATCATCTTCCGTCCTTGGCATGAGAACTCAGGCTCTTGGTTCTGGTGGGGTGAGAAACTCTGTACCGTGGAGGAATACAAAGCGCTATGGAATATGCTGCAGGACAAGCTCAACGCTGATGGCTACGATAACCTGGTATGGTCGTATTCCCCTGGTTGTCAGGACAACCTGACGGCGGAACGACTGCTTGACCGCTATCCGGGTGATGACCGCGTGAGTATGATAGGTCTGGACGGCTATCAGTGGGTGCCCGAGGAGAAAGACGCCTTTATCTCCCGTACGAAGCAGAACCTCCAGGTGCTCTGTGAGGTGGCAAAGGAACACAACCTGATTCCTGCCCTGACAGAAACGGGTATGAAGAACATGACACAGCCTGACTGGTGGTCATCAACTCTGCTGCCTGCCGTGCAGGATTTCCCTATCAGCTATCTGCTGACATGGCGTAACTATAAGGAGGAGTGGTTCGGTCCGGCTCCCTCAAAAGCGGATGCTCCCTTCTTCAAGGAATTCTATGCCAATGATAAAACCCTTTTTGTTAACGATATATCGAAATAACGAAATACCGAAACATCGAAATATCGATATACCGATATATCGATATACCGAAATGCCGAAACATCGATTTAACGAAAAATTTGAACCATCAAAACAACGATATAACGAAACGTAAACTATGAATTTCAAAGAAAAAGTGGCAGCCCTCCGTCAGCACCACGAGGAGCTGCTAACAAGGAAAAATGAACCTTTAGAGTGGGGCAACGGCATCTATGAGAAATATAAGAACCCGATCCTGACAGCAGAGCATACTCCGCTGGAGTGGCGTTATGACTTCAATGAGCAGGACAATCCCTATCTGATGCAGCGCATCATGATGAATGCCACCCTGAACAGCGGTGCTATCAAGTGGAATGGGAAATACTGCCTGGTGGTTCGCGTAGAGGGTGCTGACCGTAAGTCGTTCTTCGCAGTGGCAGAGAGCCCGAACGGTATCGATCACTTCCGCTTCTGGGAGGAGCCGGTCACGATGCCGGAAGCTCCTTCCGATTCTCCCGATGGGGGAGAGGATCCTGCCACTAATATCTATGACATGCGTATTACCGCCCATGAGGATGGCTGGATCTATGGCGTGTTCTGCGCTGAGCGTCATGATGATTCACAGCCGGGAAACCTGAGTGCGGCTACAGCAACGGCAGGTATCGCCCGTACTAAGGACCTGAAGACATGGGAGCGTTTGCCAGACCTGAAGACGAGGAGTCAGCAGCGTAATGTGGTGCTGCATCCGGAGTTCGTGGATGGTAAGTATGCATTCTACACCCGTCCGCAAGATGGCTTCATCGATACTGGGTCGGGTGGTGGCATCGGCTGGGCACTCGTGGATGATATCACCCATGCGGAGGTGAAGGAGGAGAAGATCATCAATGCACGGCATTACCATACGATCACTGAGGTGAAGAATGGTGAGGGACCGCATCCCATCAAGACGCCGAAGGGATGGCTGCACCTGGCCCACGGCGTACGGGCTACTGCCGACGGTTTGCGCTACGTGTTATATATGTATATGACCTCTCTGGAAGACCCTACAATGGTGATAGCTCAGCCGGGTGGCTTCTTCCTCGTACCAACAGGTGATGAGTACTTGGGTGATGTGATGAATGTCGCTTTCGCCAACGGCTGGATTGCCGATGAGGACGGGAAGGTGTTCATCTACTATGCCTCGGCTGATACAAGAATGCATGTGGCTACCTCATCCATCGAACGACTCATCGACTACTGTATGAATACGCCTGAGGACGGACTGACGACAGCAGCCAGTGTGGAAACCATCAAAAAACTCATTCGCAAAAATAAGGAGGGACTATAGACTATAGAAGGACTGTAGACTATAGATGGACTGTAGACTATAGACTATAGACTAGACTATAGACTATAGACTATAGAAGGACTATAGATGAGGAATAGGAAAATAGGCTTTAAGAATGAGGTTAGACTTTTAATAAGGGTTTAGAGTAAATCATGAACGAAGATATGGGCACTGAAGAGATGATTAATATCATTGCCGATTGCGCTAAGGAAGTGAGGAGATTGCTAACACCTGGTTTCGAGGAGAAGGTATATAAGAATGCAATGTTCATTGAATTGCGTGATCATGGACTCACTGTGGAAACAGAAGTGCCCTTCAAAGTGTTTTATAAACAGCATGTTGTAGGTGACTATCGGGCGGACATCATCGTTGACCGCCGCGTTATCGTGGAACTTAAGGCTGTCAATGCGCTCTTACCTGTGAATGAGGTTCAGTTGGTAAACTATCTTGTGGCTACAGGTATCGATGATGGAATGCTCATTAATTTCGGTTCTGAGCGGTTGGAGATTAGACATAGAACACGTCTGTATAAAAGAAAACAATAATTGTAACTTTTTCCCGTTAATATAACAGCTAATGGTATGGCAAAATAGTTAAAATAGTCACAATAGATAAAATAGTTAAAATAGTTAAAATAGCCACAATGGTTAAAATAATTAAAATAGTCTATAGTCTACAGTCTACAGTCTATAGTCCAAAGTCTATAGTCTTTACCCTATAGTCAAAAACTCTACAGTCAAGAAACAACAATAATAATAGTCAAGAATATGGCAAGTCTAAAAGAAAAAATCGGTTACGCCCTCGGTGATGCGGCGGCCGGTGGTATTACTTGGAAGGTGATGTCGATTGCTTTCCCGCTTTTCTTCACCAATGTCTTCGGATTAACAGTGGCTGACACGGCAACGCTGATGCTGATAGCGCGTATGTTTGATGTGGTGACCGACCCGCTGATGGGTTCGTTGGCAGACCGTACCCAGAGTCGTTGGGGCACCTATCGGCCTTGGCTCCTCTTTGGTGCTGTGCCCTTGGGCGTGATTTTCGCTCTGTTGCTCTACACCCCCGACTTGGGTCCTGTGGGTAAGCGCATCTACGCCTACACGCTTTACCTTCTTATGATGGCTTGCTATACCGCTGTCAATGTGCCCTACGGATCGTTGCTTGGTGTGATGACTGAGGATGACAATGAGAAGAACCAGTTCTCCTCGTTCCGAATGGTAGGTGCCTACGCTATGGGTTTCATCACCCTGCTCTCGTTCCCTTATCTGCAGAAGATGGTGGGTGGTACACCTGCTCATCAGTATGCGGTGTTAGGTGCTTGTCTTGGTGGTTTGGCAACAATCATGACATTAGCATGCGGTCTGCTTACGAAAGAACGTCTGAAGCCCGTCCGCGCTGAGAAGTTCTCCTTCAAGCCCTTTGCCGATTTGTTTAAGAACAAGCCTTGGATTTACCTGACGCTCATCGGTATCTGCACGAACTTCTTCAACGGCTTCCGCTATGCCGTTGCCGGCTATCTGATGGAGTACTGCCTGCATGGTGATGTCACCGTTTCTGGTCTGATCATCAACTACACGGTATTTATGACCTTCGGTGAGGTGACCTGTATGTTCTTCGGTGGTCTGTCTCCGAAGTTCACCCAGTGGATGGGTAGCAAGAAGAAAGCCTTTATCGTGGCTGGCATCATCTGTATGGTGTTCTCCATTGCCTTCTTCTTCGTGCCGATGGATCCTGCTTACATCTGGGTGCTTGTCGCCTTGGTTGTGCTCACCTCTGTGGGCGTGGGTCTTTATTCTCCGCTTTTGTGGTCTATGTATGCTGATGTGGCTGACTATGCCACGGAGAAGAACGGAACATCATCCACGGGTCTTATCTTCTCTTCAGGTACGATGGCACAGAAGTTTGGAACGGCTATCTCCGGTTCACTCGTGGCCTTGCTGTTAGGCATCGCCGGTTTCTATTCAGGTACTGATGCCAACGGTCAGACGGTTGTCAACATTACCAATATGGAGGCTGTCCGTGAGATGACATGGGCTCTGTTCTCTCTCTTCCCGGCAGTCATCATCGTCATTATGATCTGGTTGCTTTACAAGTATCCGATTAAGAAGTAGTTATCCCCCCGCAGGGAGATGTTTCGAGGAAGGAGGAAGGACGAAGGAGGAAGGAGAAATGTTCTGAGATACAGTCAACCGGTTGTCGTAATAACGTAGTATCGTAATAACGTAATATCGATGTTACGAGATAACGAACTTTCGGAATCACAAAGGTATTCTCCTTCCTCCATCCTCCATCCTCCTTCCTCGATAATAAACAAACAAAATAACCCAATGAACGAAACAATTAAGAAAATGAAACAGGAAATGCAGGATGTGCTGGAGAACAACATCCTGCGTTTCTGGCTTGACAAAATGCAGGACAGGGAGCACCGTGGCTTCTATGGTCAGATGACAGGTGACGGTCGTCTGGTGAAGGATGCTGATAAGGGCGGTATCCTCTCTGCCCGTATCCTATGGTCGTTCTCTGCTGCCTACCGGGTGCTGAAGAAACCAGAGTATCTGATGGCTGCCACCCGCATGAAGGACTATATCTTGGAGCATTTCTACGATGAGGAGTTCGGCGGTACCTATTGGTCGGTGGACTACTTAGGCAGACCGAAGGACACGAAGAAGCAGTTCTATGCCATCGGCTTTATGATCTACGGACTCAGTGAGTATTTCCGTGCCACTGGTGATGAGGAGGCTCTGCAATATGCTTTGAAACTCTTCGATTGTATCGAGGAGCATTCGCTCGACAAGGAGAACAACGGTTATATCGAAGCGTGCACACGAGAATGGGGAGAGATTGCCGATATGCGACTCTCGGAACTTGATGCCAACTACCCCAAGTCGCAGAATACCCACCTGCATATCATCGAACCTTATACCAATTTGGTTCGCGCGATATGCGAATGTGTGGAGAGCGGAGCGTGGAGCGTGGAGGGAGAAATGACCCAAGATCAAGCACATAGTACTAATCTCACTCCTCACTCCTCACTCCACACTCCTCAAAAAGACTCTGTACTCCCCAAGCTCGAAGCTTCTCTGCGAAACCTGATTGATATCTTCACAGACCGGATCCTGAATCCAGAGACCCACCATCTTGATCTTTTCTTCGATATGGACTGGACCCGTCAGGCAGGACAACTGGAGAGCTATGGTCATGACATCGAGTGTTCATGGCTGTTGCATGAGGCTGCGTTGGTGTTAGGTGACAAGGATGTGCTGGCGAAGGTGGAGCCGATTGTGCAGATGGTGGCTAAGGCCTCTGAGAAAGGATTGCGTCCCGATGGCTCGATGATCCATGAGGCAAACCTTGATACAGGACATGTGGATGACGACCTTCACTGGTGGGTGCAGGCCGAGAATGTGGTGGGATGGATCAATATCTACCAGTATTTCGGTGATGAGGAAGCACTGGAGAAGGCTATCAGATGCTGGCAGTACATCAAGGACAATCTGATCGACTATGAGAACGGGGAGTGGTTCTGGAGCCGGCATCCCGATGGAACGTTGAATACCGTCGATGACCATGCCGGCTTCTGGAAATGTCCGTATCACAACAGCAGAATGTGCTTGGAAGTGATAGAGAGGGAACTCTAATACCGACTTTATCGTGTGACGATGCTTTCCAGAAATTACGCAGAGCCGTTGCACAAAGAGTGCAACTATCTTGCACAAGTTGTGCAACGGTTCTGCACACTTTGTGCAACGCTGTTGCTCATTCTGTACTAACCCTTGGCCCAAATGCCTTCACCGTCAAAATGAGCAATGAAGTCATGCGGAACTTGAATAAACTAATAAAAGAGGGGGTGTGTCTCAATTTTTTGTTGGTCGCCCTTTGGGCGAGAAATCGAACGAAATCTATACAAATCTAACAAATAAAACACTGAAAGACAGTGTGATAGATTTTGTTAAGATTTTGGTCGATTTGGCTTTCCCCGTAGGCGCCGATTTACAATTCTGCGCGAAGCGCATTCCCCCCATTTTGACACAACCCCATATTTTTACATCCCTGCAACAATCACTTTGATATCGCGGAATTGTGCCCATGCGCTCTTGAGATCAGCCCGATAGGGGGTGATATTGGGTACGTACAAAGAGCCATCCTTGATAAACGACTTGGGGAACGTATCCTTCTTGATCTTCGCCGGTGTGCCGCTGCGCATGATGACGGTCATCAGACTGGAACAGTTCTCAAACACATCACCACCCATCTCTTTTACGCTGCTGGGGATGTCGATGCGCTCGATGGAGGAACAGCCGTGGAATGCCTGGTTGTTGATCTCCTTCACTGAAGTAGGGATGGTGATGGTGGCCAGACTTCCGCAGTTCTTGAAACAGTAGGAGGGGATCTCCTTGATGCCGTTGGGGATATTCACATGCTTCAGGTTGGAGCAGTCCTCAAAGACACTGGTTCCCAAGGTCTTCACTGAATTCGGAATATAGATGGAGTCGAGGGAAGAACAACCCTTGAATGCATCGTGGGCAATGCTCTTGATAGAGGTGGGGATATTTACCTCCTGCAGACTGGTGCATCCCTCAAAGATGCTGTTGGCAATGTTATCCATGCTCGTGGTGAACGAAAACTTCTTCAGGGAAGTGCAGTTCTTGAAGGCTATCCAACCGATGGCCTTCACGCCGTTAGGAATCTCGATCTCCTCCAGGGCAGAACAGTCCTGGAAGGCAGAGTAGCCAATCTTCTCCAAAGACCGTGGCAGGTTCAGTTCTTTCAGACTGGTACATCCCTCGAACACGTCATAGGCGATGGATGTGACACTCTTTGGCAGGGTGATCGTCTCCAAGGCAGTACATTTCTTGAATGCGCCATGACCGATGCTAACAATGCCGTCGTGAAGCTTCACCTCCTTCAGGGCCGTACAGCCTTCGAAGATCTCGCCCGGTAGCTCTACGATGCTCTCAGGAATATCAATCGTCTCAATACCCGAACAGTTCTCGAAGGCACTGGATCCGATCTTCGTCACCGTAGTGGGGATCACCACGGAGGTGAGGGTGGGGCAGTCCTTAAAAGCTCCACCGTCGATCTCCTCCACATAATAGGTGACACTGTCCTCGGTGAACTTCTCTGGAATCACCAGGTCGCCTGTGTAGAGGTTCTTTCCTGCCAGAACCTTTGCCTTGTTGTTCTTGGCATCGAGTGAGTAGTTGATGCCATCTACAATAGCCTTCTCGGCTTTCTTGAAAAGTTTGGAGGGCGTCCTCGCGCTGATCTCCGAGGCTGAGCAACAGAGCATTGCAACAACCACCATCAGGATTCTTGTTTTCATATTCATATCGCAGAAAAATCTATTTCATGAATTGGTTTTGCAAAAATACGGAAAAAAAACCGATCCACACAATAATTTCCCATATTTATTATTTTTATTTGCAAAATTATTGTTAACTTTGCACCGTTTTAAAACAAGGTGCTTTTGCTGAGCATTCAAATCAAACAATTACACATATATGTATTTTACTTTGTTTAT
>OCTX012284969.1_pt1 | contig 10566 bp, 7 predicted proteins | sample 1539691 | NCBI WGS metagenome assembly OCTX01 (sample SAMN02144231, study PRJEB22623) | gut metagenome | biome: sheep rumen | host: Ovis aries | place: New Zealand | reverse complement strand
ACGGACTTTCCTCGAATTGTCAATGCTTTTTAATGAGATCTTTTTAACGAGTGCTCACCAATCTCATTGACACTGCAAAGTTAGAGTGGTAATTCGTGGATATTATTTCATGATTTCCTCTTTGTCATGTCAGAATTCAAACAAGTTTGACTCTGATCATCTGACAAATTCGGAAATTCATGTTAAGGGGTGTTCTAAAAATTCTGATTTTGGAATGCTCCTACAAAATGGAAATTTCATTTCGGTTGCTTTTGTTTTTTTTGTGGTGTCTTTTTATCATCATTTGAGGTTACATAGCTCGCTATGCGCCCTCAATTGCTAACAAAAATCCACTCACATAAAATCCAAAATCAATCCGACATAATTTATAGAACACCCCTTAAAAGAAAAACACCCGCAATACAGATGAGACTTAGTATCAGCTTCCGGCGATGATGTTGATGATTGCGACGATATCGCTGATATCCACGGCCTTGTCCACATTCACATCTGCCCTGGGCCAGGAGCTGACGCCCGCGATGTGGTTGATGACCGCCACGATATCGCTGATATCAACTTTACCGTCGAGGTTCACGTCGCCCTTCACAACAGGCTGGGGTTCTTCCTTCTTGGTGATGACCACGTTGTCGAATCCGATGATTTTCTCCGATCCGTCCGCTGTGTGTACAGCCTGCAGACGCACCGTGGTGGACGCCTTTCCATCGCTGGAGAAGGTCAGTTCCGCCGTCTGCCATTCAGCCTTGTTTTCCAGAGAGGGTGCCGTAACGACGGGTCCGTTCTCCGTCTCCACGCTGACGACAGCATCGCCGCCCAGACCGCTCTTCCACACGCTCGCCGTCAGCGTGTATTCTCCCTCAGGCAGCCGCAGCTCCTGTGAGAGCGTCAGCGTGGGTGTTCCCCAGTTCTGACGCACCCAGTAAGTCTGCCGGCCGTTATTCGCTGGCTGGCTGAGAGATGCGAAAAAACGGTCGAAGTAAAGGTCGCCGCTTTTCAGCGCCGTGATGTCGTTGGCGTTGGGGTTGCTGCGCTCCACGTTCCAACTTTCCGGCACATAGATGGCGCGGTCGTTGCTCACGCCCGATCCACTCTGCACTTCATAGCTCTTCTCGAAGTCGCCGTTCTCCAATGCCGTGGGCAGTTCTTTCTGCTGATATCCGATGCCCTGCAACTCACATATCTCCTCCTGTGTGAGGCACACGTCGTAGAGACGCAGACCACTGATATTGCCGATGAAGTCCTGGTTGTCGTTGGCATAAGCTCCGTCCCACCACTGGGTCCGTCCGATATAGTTGCGTGAGTCCTTTGCGATTTCCTCCAGCATATAGGGTTCGTTCACGATGCTCGTGGTCGATGCATCCTCCTGGCCGTCCACGTAGATTTTCGTTGTACGGGTGGCCGCATTGAACGTCACGGCAATCTTGTATTCCTGGCCGGCCTTGAGCGTAGTCGCGCCGTCCACCATCACCGTGGTGCCTCCATTATATTTCACACCAGCCGACAGCTTGTTGGCACGCAGGAAAACGCTGTTACCGCTGCCGCTGCCAAAGTCGTAGATTCGCGGCTGGCCGCTGAGACTTGACGGTTTCACTGTCACGAGGAAGGTGTAGGACCGCAGTCCTGAGAGCAGTCCCTCAGGAGCCTGTCCATATTTGTTGGTGCTGAAAGCGCCGGACCGGTTGCCGCTGAGGTCGAGTGCCGACTCCTGCTCATAGCGCAGGTTTTTCGGAATATCGCGCTTCAGACCTTTCACAACGAATGTGCGTTTCGTCTCGCCTATGGCTGCAGTCAGTGTCACTTCCTTGTCCTCTGTCAATGCAGCGAGCGTACCGCCTTTTGCGATGACACTCTCGTCGGACGAAGTCCAGGTGATGTCAAGTCCCAAGGAGGAGGAAGGGAGTACGAGGTCGGTACGAGTCTCTACCGGAAGCTCAAGCAGCTCAAGCGCCGATGTCCCCAGCTCACGGGTCATCACTTCCTCTGCCTCTGCCACCATCTGCTGAACGCCCATCGGGCTGTGGCACACCTGCTGACTGCTGAAATACAAGAACTCATGTTCACATGGTGTCGGGTTGGTCTCCATCACCGGAATCTCACCGATTTCTATCACCTGATCCACCAGTCCGTTTCGGTAGGTGGTAAGAGTCTGTCCGTCGTAAGTGAGCGTCAATACCCATGTGGTCAGTTTGGTCGGGTGGTCATCGCCGCTGGTGCCGGTGCTGTAGAGCGCCCAGTCATCACTGGTATACAGCTTGTTCTGGCTCTTCCACGACTTGCCGCCATAGCTCACGACAGGACGCTTGTCTGAAGGGTCGAGACTGTAGGTCAGCTGTTGCTCACCCTCCCCCAGCGCCAATATGGTGCCTTGATAGTTGGAGGCATCCATGGCGATGCCCACTGTGAGCGTGCCAGGATTGGTCAGCGGATAGATATCGGGCAACTTCTCCCCTTCCGGTTCAAGGGTCAGTGTCTCGGTCCACTGGTAGTCGGCATGGATGGCAGTGGGATAGCCTTTCGGATAGCCTTTCGTCACGATCCAGTAGTAGTAGTCACCTTGCATCCACACCAGGCGCATAGGACTGTTCTTCGAGCCAGGGATGATAAACGGACGCGCATTGTTCTTAGGTGAGTCTTTCGTGATTTGCTCCTGTCCTGCCACCTTGCCGTCGTCGTCAATCGTGTACTTCCAGATTTCGTACACACCGTCCTTGTTGTACGCGCCGTTCTTCGTCGGTATGCTCAGATAGAGGTCGTTCACGTTGTCGGGGTCCACCGCCATGCCGCCGCTGTAGCAGCGTTCCGTGGAGTTCCAGTTGTGGTGGAAAGCGTGTCCTCCGTACTGCACCCGTGTGTTACGCCATGACGTGCCGGTCCAGCGGGCATACCAGTAGACATGAGTGGTCTTTGCGTCGTCGATATGCGGATAGGCGATGACGGGGTTCTCGTCCTTGTCGAGCGTGATTTGCCATACCCAGTTACGGATGTTGGCCGTCTTGTCGACGATGGTGGCGGGATACTGGCTGGCATAGTTGTCGGTCTTGCTCACGTTGAACACGCCGTTCTTGATCACGCTCAGCTGCTTTCCGTTCAAGTCGCGGAGGATAGGTCCGTTGCCCTTGTTGATGTCAATCACATTGAAATAGAGCCAGTCCGGCATCTCGTTGTCGGGATGTCCGGTGGTGTAGCTCACGTAAATCTTGTCCTTCCCGTTGCTCTGGTATTTCGCATAGGGGCGTGCTCCCGTGCTCTGCACGATTTGCTTCGGTCCGAAGTCGAATTGGCAGTTGTCGTTGGCGTCGGGCATGGTAAGCCGTGCGATGGTGGGATGCCAGTTGATGCCTCGCCAGCAGAGGTAGATATGCTCTGGGTCGTCGCTCAGGATGAACGGCGATGGATAGGTGGTGTTGTTGGCTGTCGCGAGGTATTTCTCATCGCCGAGGCTGGTGATGTCGCCCGGCCGGGTTGAGATGCGGTACCAGATCTTCGGCTCGTCAGTGTGACGGGTGTAGAAGATCATGACGCGCTCGTCGGGCAGCACGATGAATGTGGGGTTGTTGTGGTCGTCGGGCTGGAAGTTGGACCGTATGAGCACATCCGTCTTACGTCCTTTCAGCCAGTCGTACTGAGTGGCTTTCACGTTGCCGTGAACATCAATATAGCCGATGTAGGTGGCGTTGATGGTTCCGGACTCGTTCTCATAATGGAGCGCACGCGGGTCGGCAAACCAGCACCATGCACCCTCGTCAGCCACAACCTGGCTGCTGAACTGTGTTTGGGCAAAAAGACTGGAGACGCTCAGCGTCACCATCGTCAAAAAAATGAATAGTCTCTTCATATCAGATAGTTAATTTGTTACTTGTCTCATTTTGAAAGCCCCCTATCCCATCTGCAAATTTACGCAAAAAATTCGAGATAAAAGAACAATCTATCTATTTACTCTCCCAAAACACACAAATCGACTAATTTTTTCAACCAAATATTTTTTATTTATTGATTTATTTCCTATATTTGTCACCCAAAACAAACCGCCGCATGCTTCTCTCTGCCCTCAGTTAAATGAAGAGATAAGCAGAACCTCGTGTTACGCACAACTGGCCGGCTAAGCACGGCCCCCTCTCAACTCTAAACTCTCAACTAAAACAATGAAACATCTCAGCATCACATCACTGTTCGCCTGCAGCCTCCTGGTTGTGCTGCTCGACATCATCACGCCCTCCACGGGCTGCCACAAGTCCAAACCCTACACACGCCCCACAAACATCGGCATCCCCATCTTAGGCCTGCCACCACAGACGCTCGACGTTGAATCTGTGGGCGACACATGGGCTGTACTGCCAGCAGAAATGTCCGATGCCGCGGCAGCTGCCCCCCAGTACATCGACCAATACGGTATTGAATACAAAGAGTCCGGCACTGACAGTCCATATCAGAAAGTGCCCGCCACGGAAATGAAAGAAGACAATAAGTATCAAGTACGTGTCACAGGCCTCAAGGCCGCCAAAAGCTACCTGTATCGGGCTTATCTGGTTTACAACTCCAAGGAATACACGGGATTCTTCAAGTCATTCCGTACACGGGAGGCCAAATGAGTCAAGCCGACAGACGTCCTGCCATGTGACAAAGCCGACATTTCACATCTTTTATTTTACAAGCACTACCCCCTCAATGATTCCAACCAAAGCATACGTAGAGCAGAAATTCGATGAATTTAACCACCTGATGTTCGGTGGCAAACTGCCGAGGATTCCGGTTGAGATGAGCGACGCCAAGACATTTCTTGGCAAATGCGTCTACCGCAAGCGGAGAAAGCCCGGCGGCAAGACTGAATTCTACGATTTCCGCCTTCGGATCAACACGCGCGCCGACCTGCCCCAGCAAGAGGTGGACGACACCATCATCCACGAGATGATACACTACTACATAGGATACAACCAGATGAAAGACACCTCTTCCCACGGCATGATCTTCACGGAAATGATGAACACCATCAACCAGCGGTTCGGACGCCATATCACCGTATCTTATAAGAGCAGCGCAGAGGAGAGAGCACAGCTGCAAGACAAACGAACCCGCTATCATGTCATCGCTTTCGTGCGGTTTGTCGACGGCCACACAGGCATCAAGGTGCTGCCAAGGGTGACTCCCACCATCCTGAAATACTACAACATGGTGTCCGCCTCCCGCGACATCGCCAACGTGTCGCTCTACATGAGCAACAACACCTTCTTCAATCAATATCCCAACTCAGGGGCGCTCAAAGTCCACCCCCTCGCCGAGGATGAGATTATCCGGCAGCTCGAAGGGGCGGAAAAACTCGGATGCGACGGAATAACCATCATCCGGAACGCAGACCAAACTTAAATTCAGTAGGCGAAATGATATTGTTGAAGCCGATGATGTTACGTTATGATTAATTATTGTTAAATCTGCAAGAAATGTTTGGGAGTGAGAAAACTTTTATTTATCTTTGGAGCGTTTTTAGCAAACATTATTATTAACCACTTAAATTTGAGAGACATGAAAAAAATGTTTTTGATGCTGGCTGCAGTTGCCGGCTTGGCTATGACCTCTTGCAAGGACACAAAAAAAGCAGAGGATGCAGCAAAGGAAGGTGCAGAGAAAATCGAGGAAATCGCAAACGAAGGTGCCGCCGAGGCTGTTGACGCTGCCACACTGGGCGACGAGCTCGCAAAGGGACTTGAGGCCAGCGACGGCGAAGGTCTGAAAGGCAAGATCGACCAGGCTAAGGCTTATGCCACTCAGCTGCTGAGCGAAGGCAAGGGCGAGCAGGCAAAGGGCATCATCGAGAAAATCCAGAACTTCCTTTCCGAGAACGCAGACAAGGTGAAGGGCGTGATTGGCGACAACGAGTATGTTCAGGGCGCGCTTGACTGGGTGAAGGGTATCGACGCAGGCCAGCTTGTTGACAAGGCAAAGGACGCACTTGGCGTGGAAGGTGCCGGTGAGGCTGTAGACGCTGCAAAGGACGCTGCCGTAGACAAAGCTGCTGCCGCTGCTGAAGCTGTGAAGGACGCTCCTGCAAAGGCTGCCGAGGCTGCTGAGGCCGTGAAGGACGCTGCCGTAGAGAAAGGCAACGAGGCTATCGAGAGCGCAAAGGAAGCAGTCAAGGCTGCTCCTGAGGCTGCAAAAGAAGCTGCTGCCGAAGCTGTAGAAAAAGGCAAGGAAGCAGTGAAGGAAGCTGCAAAGGACGCCGTAGACAAAGGCATCGAGAAGGTAGGCGGACTGCTGAAGAAGTAAAACATCAGAAATCCATTAAGATAACGGGATATGCCACGCTGTGGCATATCCCGTTTATTTGGAGAGTCGGTTATCTCATGATTAACTTTGCATACAACACCTTTGCACCATCTACAGTCCTTCACTCCACAACATGTGGAAGAAATCATAAACATAAAGGCACTCCACCTCCCCAATATTACGGCTGAATCTGTCGAGCGACACTAAAATTCTGCGGCTCCCGGGATATTCATCAGCAAAAGTACGTAAATTGCGGATATTTGCACTACGAACCTCCTCTGTTGATTTGATTTCTACTGAGAATTTTAAAGGAAAATCAAAAGTACTACTGAGGATTTTAAAGGTATTTTCGTTTGCAAACGAAATAAATTCTGAGGAATTGCACAACACTCCATACAATTATTTATATAAATACTCACAAAAGGATGCAATTAACATCAATTGTTGCATATTGAATCACGCAAACCACTGGAAGAATTAAAAATCCAGGGGATTTTCCGAAAGGCATTGAGAGTATTACCCACTATCATCCTATTCACCCAATTAATTTCTGAAAAAAGAAAAAAACAACCCCTCTGAAGTTCGTTTTTTTCACATTTTTTTTGTAATTTTGCAACGTATTATGGACTAACCAATAAACAAGCCTATTCAAATTTATAACTAATAAAAAACTTAACTAAACATGAAACAAAAATTACGACTTACGATGAGCATGCTGCTACTAGCAGTATGCGGAGTAACGTGGGGGCAAGAAACAATTGCCACCTTCAATCACGACAACACAGACGATTGGACTATCAATGGTAAACCAAATTATTCTAATTCAGGAGGTTATCAATTGATATCATCTGAAATGTCTATTATCTCTCCAGAAATTGATTGGTCTAAATACACGGACATTACCATCACAATTAAAGCCAGAAAATATGGAGGTCCTAATGCCACTCAAGGGAAGATTTCGGTCACACAAGGATCCACAGAATTAACATCCTATAGCCCAAGTTCAACCACTCTTACAAATAGTGACGCTTTAGAGATTACTCCAACAGAAGGAGCATTAACAATATCATGTCCTGGCGCTTCAAGCAGTAGAGGATGTGGTATTTCAGAAATTACTATAAAAGGGACAAAAAAATCTTCTGCTGTTGCCACAACTACAACCATCACAAGCGGTATCACCAACATGGACGTTTATACAAGCACGGAAGCTGGTTCGTTGTCAGCAACAGTGACTGCTGGAGAAGAGACTATTAGTAATACTGTTACTTGGACATCAAGTAATGAAGGCGTTGCGACAATAGACCAGGAGGGAACAGTAACTCTCGTTGCAGCCGGAACAACTACGATTACAGCCTTATACGCTGGCGTGGAAAACGAATACCAAGCATCTTCTGCCACATACGAGCTTACAGTTACAAATTCAAGTATGACAAAAGCCGACTGGGTGGCAAGTGAGCAAGGGTATGGTAATGGTGGATTAGTAGAAAGTGACAAAATCGATGATAATATAACCGTGACTTTTAATAAAGGTAATAGTAGCAATGCTCCAGCATACTATACAACAGGAACCGCTGTCCGAATATATGGTGGTGGATATTTCACCATTGCCGGTGGAGAAGGTGTTAAATTAACTAATATCACTCTTACTTTTAGCTCTGGTGAAGGAAGTAATAGTATCACGACAGATGTTGGAACTTATGAGAATGGCACATGGGCTGGAAATTCTCAATCTGTAACGTTTACGATTGGCGGAACAAGCGGACATAGACGTATTGCAAAAATCTCTGTCTCCTACACTGTCGAGAGTAGTTCTGCTGTTGCCACCACAATCACAATTGACGATAGCGGTATCGACACCAATGATTTATTTCTTGACACCACAGCTGGTTCGTTGTCCGCAATAGTGAAAGCCGGAGAGAATGTTATAGAGGGCGCAACCGTTACTTGGAGTTCCAGTGATGAAAATGTTGCAACTGTAGATGCAAACGGGGCCGTCACACTCGTTGCAGCCGGAACAACCACCATTACCGCTTCATACGCAGGGGTGGAGGAAGAATACAGAGCATCAGAAGCCACATACGAGCTGACGGTGACAAACAGCGACCCTAACCTTCCCGGCGCCGCGAACAACCCTTATACTGTTGAACAGGCGATTCAGGCAATCAACTCCGGAACTGGAACAACAGGCGTTTATGTTAAAGGAATCGTTTCTACAATCGTTACACCATACGATTCACAATACGGCAATATATCCTACAAAATCTCCTCCAACGGGAGTCTGAATATTGGTCAAATTCTTGCATATAGGGGAAAAAGTTATAATGGCGACAACTTCACCTCTGAAGATGGCATTCAAATAGGCGATGAGGTGATTATCTTCGGAAACCTTACAAAATACGGTGAAGAATATGAATTTGCACAAGACAACCAGCTTGTCAGCCTCCTACGGAAAAACAAAGCTACGGCAACAATCAACAAGACAGCTTTGGCCTTATCCGACGGAGAAAATAGTGCCGAGATTACAATAACACCTTCTGGCATCTCAGTATCATACACTTCTAGTAATGAAGCTGTTGCAACAGTATCAGAAACAGGCATAGTGACTGCTGTAAGCGTAGGTACTGCCATTATCACTGCTTCTTGGATTGCACAGACCATCGAAGGAGCTGCATACGAAGCAGGAAGTGAGACCTTCAACGTCACCGTCACCGCTCCTATTCAGTGCGTATATGAGGAAAACTACTACACCCGCTTCGACTTCACGCAGAACGGATGGGGACTGCCAGAAGGAAATACTAACAAGATGGTTGAAGAAAACAACTTCATGAACACAGGAAAGACAATCAAGCTTGCAGGCAGCAAAGGAAATGGATACTATTTCAACAAACAAGGCTATTTGATGTTAGGCCAAAAAGGTGCTTATCTCGAACTTCCCGCATTTGATTTCGACGTAGCCGCTATTGAAGTGGTAGGAAATGACATTGCATCAGGAAAGGTTAATCAGAACATTTACGTAGACGAGACAGCAGTAAGCACAGAGACAACAGGCGCCAAAGACACAAACATCTACTTTATCGACAAGAATTATCAAGCAGCCGGAAATACTTATACAATAAAGGTAACCAACGATTACAACAGCCAAATCACCGAGATCAAGGTTTACAAGAAAGACGCCTTCGTGGAGTTTGCCGTGACCGACGCGGGCTACCGTACATACTGCGACACAGAAGGCTTAGACTTCAGCGTGGCAACCAAAGGACTGACCGCCTACATCATCGAGGGAGTTGACGCGGAAGGCTCCACCAACCTCGTGACGAAGGAAGTGACGAACGTGCCAGCTAAGACCGGATTGCTGATACAAGCTGAGGCCGGCACCTATTATGTCGCCAAGTCGAAAGCAACTGCAACCGTAGAGCCAACGGCTGAGGCACCAGTCATCATCACCGACGACGTGAAAAACAACCAGCTGACAGGAGTCGTTAAGGACACAGAAATCGAACACAGCATCATCGTACTGATGAAAGGTCAGGAAGGCGTTGGATTCTACAAGACCTCCAAGACCTTCACCGTAGGTGCCAACACGGCTTATCTGCCGGTGAGCGTGCTTGAGACCGTGGCAACCACCTCTGCCGACAGCGGTGTGAAGACCTTCAGCATCTTCGGAACTGACGACAACACTCCGACCGGCATCAACGGCATCGCAGCAGATGAGCTGACAGGCAAGGACACCGTGATTTACAACCTTCACGGTCAGCGTGTATCCCGTGCTGAGAAAGGCATCTATATCGTGAACGGCAAGAAGGTGTTGGTGAAATAATCCTCCCCCCTTCTAGTCAAAAACCATTTAGCAACGAAACAAAAACGAAAAAAATCCGAAAAAAATGAAAAAGCAATATAAAAAACCGATGACCAGTTTGCGAATAGCCTCCTTCAACTCACTGTGTATCGGAATCGTAGGTTCCACAGAAGCCGGTTCAGGCAACCTGACGAAAGAGGAGCGTGAGATGGAAGAGGAGTTCGCCGCCTTCATCGCCTCATCAGAAGAGCGTGAGGGCAAGAACGGCCTATGGTAATCATGAACTGAAGAATCTATCACTTTATCAAAGGCGTGTCGGAAACGGCACGCCTTTATTACATAACACAAGTTTTCCTTTTATTATCAAGAATTAAAGAATTTTAGATTTTTTTCTTCACATGAATGTCCACTCTAACTTTGCAGTATCAATGAGATTGGTGAGCACTCGTTATAAAGATCTCATTAAAAAGCATTGACAATTCGAGGAAAGTCCGTACCTTTGTCCGTAGAAAGGA
>OCTX011985480.1_pt1 | contig 10567 bp, 7 predicted proteins | sample 1539691 | NCBI WGS metagenome assembly OCTX01 (sample SAMN02144231, study PRJEB22623) | gut metagenome | biome: sheep rumen | host: Ovis aries | place: New Zealand | reverse complement strand
TAGCATATATTTTAAGTAGAAAATAAAAAAAGAAAATCATTAAATTGATTTTCTTTTATTCTGTATATTTATAATAGTTTTTAAATTCAGGATTCTTATCTAAAGATGTTTCACTTAATTCTTTAAATAGTTCTTTTTGAGTCTTATCAAGTTTAGTAGGAATAATGATATTAATAATACCATATGCATCTCCTAGTTTACCTGACTTCTCATCATCAACACCTTTACCTTTGAATCTGAATTTTTCTAGGTTTTGAGTACCTGCAGGTATCTTTGTAACAACTGTTCCATGAATAGTTGGTACATCTTTTTCACATCCTAGAACTGCTTCTGTAATAGTAAGAGGAATGTTGATATAAATATCTCTTCCATCTCTTTTATATAATTCATGTTCTTTAACTGTGAAGTTAATATAGATATCTCCTCTTGGACCTCCATTTAAACCTGCATTACCTTTTCCAGCCATGCGCATAGTGTCTCCACTTTCAACGCCTCTTGGAACACGTAATTTAATTTCTTTAGAAGATTCAACAATACCTTTACCACCACATTCAGAGCATGATTCAGAGAATGTTGCACCTTTACCATGACAATCTGGACATGTTGTTTGAGTTTGTACAACACCTAGAATTGTTCTTTGTTGAGTTACTACTCTTCCACTTCCATGACAAGTAGCACATGTTTTTTCTCCTTTACCACCTTTGCCATTACACTCAGAACATGAGTCAAATAATTTAACTTTGAAAGTTTTTTCACAGCCATATACAGCTTCTTCAAATGTTAAATTAATATTTACTTCTATATCAGCACCCTTGGATGCAGAGTTTGAGTGACTTCTAGATCCTCTTCCGAATCCTCCGAAGCTACCTCCTCCGAACATATCGAATAAATCTCCTAGGTCAAAGTCTCCAAAGTCAAAACCACCAAATCCTCCGGCACCATTTGCATATCCACCACCATTAGTGAATGCTTGATGTCCAAATTGATCATATTGAGCACGTTTTTGTTTATCACTTAAAACAGCATATGCTTCACCAATTTCTTTAAATTTAGCTTCATCTCCAGTTTCTTTGTTATCTGGGTGATATTTTTTAGCAAGTTTTCTAAATGCTGATTTTATCTCAGCATCACTAGCAGTTTTACTTACACCAAGTAGTTCATAGTAATCCATTTTATCTGCCATATAATCTGCCTACTTTCTTGTATTACTTATTTCTTTATATTTATCAATCATGCTATCAAAATACTTAATAGCATCTTCATATACTTCCTTTTTAGTTAGATCTATACCTAATATTTCAAATATCTCAGTTGGATATTTATCTCCTCCTGTTTTTAAGAAGTTTAAGTATTTATCTAACATTGATTTATCTCCATCTAAGATATGTTTTGCAACGAAGGAGGCCACACTTATACATATTGAATAACTATATAAATAGTAATTCATGTAATAGTGGCTTCTTCTCATCCATGAAACATTTGAGTATTCATCTAAAACTAGAGTATCTCCATAGTACTTCTTAAATGAATCAATTACTTCTTTATCCATGAATTCTTTAGTTACAGCACCATTTTTAGAGTACTCTTTATACATATCTTCTTCAATCTTACCTTCTCTTACAGCACCAAATAGATTAGATATAATTACTCCTAGTATATTATCTATACCAGCAAGTTTTTCTTCTTTAGTTTCTCCATTATCAGCTAAATAACTAGATAATAGGCACTCATTTGTAAGAGATGCTACTTCACATACTATAGATGGAAGTTCTCTATACTCTGGAGGATTTGAATCTTTAACATATTGATGATGTACATTATGACCACCTTCATGAGCAATAGTTGATACATCATCTAAGTTACCATTGAAGGATAAAAGAATTCTAGAATCGTGGTCAATTGTTGAGAATGAATAACCACCTGAGCATTTTCCTTTATATTCGCAATAATCTATATAATGATTATCAAATACTTTTTTAATATGTTTTAGATAATCTTCACCTAATGGTTTAAGTGCTTTTAAAATAATATCTTGAGCTTCTTCAATAGTATATTCTTTAGTATTTTTACTCATTTCTAATGAAGTGTCATATTGATGTAATTCATCAAGACCTAATTCACTTTTATAAAGTTTAAAATAATTTTGAAGAGAGTCTACATGTTCTTCAACTGTACTAACAAGTGTTCTAAATACATCCTCACTCATATTTAGACCAAACATTTTTCTTTCCCAAGCAGAATTAAACTTATGAATGCGTGCTTCTGTTTCATTAAGTGCAACATATGTACTTAAGAACATTGCAGAAGATGCACCATATTGTTCTAAAGTCTTAGAATATTTCTCTCTTATTTCTTTTCTTAACTCTCTTGAGTCATTTTTCATTAAACTTCTATAATTAGTTGATGTAATAGTTGTAGGAGTACCATTTATTTCTACAGTACCATAGTCATGTTCACTATTAAGCATAGTTGATGACATATCATCATAGTGATCGGCTGCATGAGTAAGAGATGCAATTATTTTCTCTTCTGCATCACTTAATACATGTTCTTTTTCCCTATAGATTTGATCAAGCATTGCTCTAAATTCTTTTAAACCATCTTCTTTAAATAAATCTTCATATTCACTTTCACTTAAACTTAATAGTTCAGGTTCAAAATAACTAGTGTTAACGGAGAATAAAGACATAAGATTTTCTGCTCTTGCTTTATTCTTAATACTCTTTGATAATCCTAATTCTTGATCGTTAACTAAATATGTATAAACATAAAGGTTTTCTACAACTATATTTGCATCTATTATAAGTTTTAATAATTCTAATGTCTTTTTAGAGTCTTTAGAAAAGCCTTTATAAGAAGGAAGAAGGTTTATTAGTTCTTCTCCCTTTTTAAAGTCTCTCTCTAACTCCTCATCATTTTTATAAAAATCACTTAAATCCCATTTATATTTTGAAGGAACTTCGTTTCGATTCTTGTATTTATCCATTTATTCATCCTCCATAGTTAAAAGTTCTAGACTATCTAGAACTTTTTTTCTTATTTATCTTCTTTATTTACAAATTCAGCTTCTTCAGCAGTGTCATTTGATGCATCAGCAGAATCATTATTTGCATTCTTAGATGCTTCCTCATATACTCTGCCAGCTAAAGCCATTGCTACATCTTGTAGAGCTTTAGTCTTTTCTTTGATGTCATCGATTTCAGGTTTTTCTTCAGCAAGTGCTTTTCTTAGAGCTTCAGTCTTTTCTTCAACGTCTTTCTTTTCATCATCTTTAACTTTATCTCCAAGATCTCTTATAGCACCTTCAGCAGCGAATATTGCTTGTTCAGCTTCATTCTTAGCATCAGCAAGTTGTTTACGTTTTTCATCTGCTTCTTTATTTGCTTCAGCTTCTTTCATCATCTTATCGATTTCTTCATCAGATAGATTTGTATTATTAGTAATAGTAATCTTTTGTTCTTTTCCTGTTCCTAAGTCTTTAGCTTTAACATTTACGATACCATTTGCATCGATATCAAATGTAACTTCAATTTGAGGTACTCCACGTCTTGCTGGTGGAATATTTGTTAATTGGAATTCTCCTAAAGTCTTATTATCAGCAGCCATTGGTCTTTCACCTTGTAATACGTGAATATCTACAGCTGGTTGATTATCTTGAGCAGTTGAGAATACTTGTGATTTAGAAGTTGGGATAGTTGTATTTCTTGGAATTAATACAGTCATTACATCTCCTAAAGTTTCAATACCAAGTGATAATGGAGTTACGTCTAATAATACTAAATCATTAACTTCACCAGTTAAAACACCACCTTGAATAGCAGCACCCATTGCTACTACTTCATCTGGGTTAACACCTTTGTTAGGTTCTTTACCTAATTCTTTCTTAACAAGTTCTTGAATATATGGAATTCTTGAAGATCCACCTACAAGAACGACTTGGTCTATATCACTACTTGATAGTCCTGCATCTTTAAGTGCATTTCTAACTTGTACTAATGTAGAATCAAATAAATCTTTATTTAAGTCTTCAAACTTAGCTCTAGTTAAATCCATTTCGAAGTTAACTGGAGAACCATCTACCATACCAATGAATGGTAAGCTAATAGTTGTAGTTGTTGAAGTAGATAGAGCTTTCTTAGCTTTTTCAGCTTCATCTTTAATTCTTTGTAAAGCCATTGAATCTTTAGAAACATCAGCTTTAGTTTGAGATTTGATTTCATCAATTAAGTATTTAGATACTCTTTCATCGAAATCATCTCCACCTAATTTATTATTACCAGATGTAGATTTAACTTCGAATACACCATCACCTAATTCAAGGATTGATACATCGAATGTACCTCCACCTAAGTCATATACTAAAATAGTTTGAGATTTATCTTGTTTATCTAAACCATAAGCAAGTGCAGCTGCTGTTGGTTCATTAACAATTCTGTCTACTTCTAATCCTGCAATTTTACCTGCATTCTTAGTTGCTTGTCTTTGAGCATCATTAAAATATGCTGGAACAGTAATTACTGCATGAGTTACTTTTTCTCCTAAATATGCTTCTGCATCACGTTTGATCTTCATAAGAATCTTTGCAGAAATTTCTTCAGGAGTATATTCTTTACCTTCAGCTTTTACTTTATGAGATGTTCCCATTTCTCTTTTAATAGAAGCAATAGTATTATCAGCATTAGTTATAGCTTGTCTTTTAGCTTGAATACCTACTATTTCATCTCCATTTTTAAATGCTACTACAGAAGGAGTAGTTCTATCTCCGTCTGAGTTAGCAATAACTACTGGAGAACCACCTTCTAATACTGCACAACAAGAGTTTGTTGTACCTAAGTCAATACCAATTATTTTTGCCATTATAATTCCTCTTTTCTTATTATTCAGATACTTTAACCATGGCTGGTCTTAGTACTCTTTCTTTATATTTATATCCTTTTTGTAAAACTTGTATTACCATTCCTGGTGCTACACCATCAACTTTACCAGTCATAACTGCTTGATGTACATTAGGATCAAATTCTACATTTTCAGCGACTATTTCAGTTACGCCATTTTCTTCTAGAATTTTACCAATATTTTGGTAAATCATTCTAAACCCCTTTAATAATTCTTTGTTTTCTTCACTTTCAAGTGTTAAACCTCTTTCAAAGTTATCTTGAACTGTTAAAAGTTCTTTTAAGATATCTTCGTTAGCATACTTTTTAAAAGTAGCCATAGTTTCTTCACTTCTTCTTTTAAAATTCATCATTTCCGCTTGAATTCTAAGCGCTTTTTCTTTTTCTTGTGCTAACTCAGTTTCAAGTTTTTTAACTTTTTCGTGGTTTTTATGATCATGATGTGATTCATGTTTCTTTTCTTTTTTATCGTTTTTGCATTCACCTTCACATGTACACTCTTTGCCTTCTTGGCATCCACATGTACATTCACCTTCACATGCGCATTCTTTACCTTCTTGGCAACCGCATTCACATTCAGGTGTGCAATTACATTTTTTATTCTTATCTTCCACTTTCGTCACCTATTTTTCTATATATTTCTTTAAAAAGTTTAATAAAGTAACTACTTTATCATATTCCATTCTCTTTGGTCCAATAATAGCTATTGTACCTTCGCTTCCTTCAACACTATAATGAGTTTTAATTATAGTTGAATCAGAATCGAATTCATTTTCTTCACCAATATAAACTTTAACATCGTTATCATCAGTATCAATCTTTTTAACTAAATCAATGTTTTCTAGTTTTGATACCATTTCTTTTAATTTATCAGGTTCAGAGTATTCTTTAAAATCTAATAAATTAGTTTTTCCTCCAAATACAACATCTGACTTATCCATAGCAAAGTCTTGGAATGCTGATGAGAAGAAATTATATACTTGTTCATATTGATTAACAACTTCTCTAATTCTTGGTTTAATTTCTAATTCAAGTCTTTCAATTACTTTATCTATTGGTGTTCCAGATAAAGCTTTATTAATAATATCACATGTTTGAGTTAATTCTTTAATATTTATATCTTTTGATATAACCATTTGTTTATTCTCAACATCACCTTGATTAGTTATTAATACAGCAATAACAGGTCTATCCCCATCAATTGATGAGTCTAATGGAACAATATTAATTTGTTTTAATGTACTAGTGCTCTTATTAGGGCCAATTACTATAGTTGTATAGTGAGTTATGTCACTTATAATTTCCATGCACTTTTCTACTGCATCAGATACTACTAACTTATTATTATTTAATATAGTTTGTAGTTTTAATACATCTTCACCTGTCATTTCTTTAGGTTTCATTAGTTTATCTACATAGTACTTATATCCTTTTTCAGAAGGTATACGTCCTGATGATGTGTGTTCTTTTTCTAGATAACCTAATTCTTCTAATTCTGCCATATCATTTCTAATTGTTGCAGAACTACAATTAAATTTTTCAACCAATGCTTTTGATGGAATTGGTTCAAATGTTTTAATGTAGGATTCTACGATTTCTCTTAGAATTTCTTGTTGTCTATCCCCCATGTAATCACATCCTTCGCACATTTATACCAGTGCATATTAAATATAACGCAAAAATTAGCACTCGTCAATAGATAGTGCTAATTTATTCAACAAAAAAGAAGTAATTTTTAATTACTTCCTTCAAGATTAACAGTTCCGTTTAAGATTTTCTCAGATACGATATCTTTGAATTCTTCAATTAATTCATCGTATAATGTTTTATCTTCAACAACTTTTAGATATTCTCCTTCATTATCTTTAAGAGCTTCGAATATTAAATATTCATCTGTAGGAGTTTCATCAATTAAAACTCTTACAGCATATAAATATTTACTACCATCTTTTAAAAGTTGTTCTAGAATTAAATATTCTAAATTGTCTTCTAGTGTAACAATATTACCAACCTCAGTCATTTTATCCTCCTATAATCCTAATGTTCTACCTTGATCTTGTTGTTGAGCTATTCCAGCTTGAGCTAAAGCAGCTTCAATATTTTCTTCTGGAACATTTGCATCTCTCATTTGTTCAACCATCATATCAACTGTAGTTTGATCAGGTGCATTTTGAATTTGTTCAACTACTTCAGGGTTAACAACAGGTGTAGCTTCTGTAGAAGCTTGGGCAGCTTCTACAACAGCTTCTGCTGCTTGTTGTTCTGTTGCTACTTGAGCTTCAGTTTGTTCTTTTTCTTTTTCTTCATCATCTGTAATTAAACTATCTTCTGCAAGTAATCTATCAACTTCATTATTAAGATTTGTTTCAATTTTATCAAGATTATCAGTAGAACTTGGAGCTTCTGGTGCAGGTGCTGCTGGAGCTTCAGTTTGTGCTTCTTGAGCAACTGGAGCGCTTTCTACTACTTCTTCAGCTTCTGCTTCTGTAACAGCTGGTGTTTCTTCTACTTCAGTTTGAGTAACAGCTGGTGTTTCTTCAGCTTCTGCTTGAGTAATAACTTCTGTTTCTGGATTTTCAAGTTCATCTTCATCTTCAAGTTCTTCAGAACGTCCAGCTATTAATCTATTCTTTATATTCTTAATACTATTAACAATTGGCATATTCTTTAAGAAGTTCTTTGCTCTATAACCAGCATTTCTTTTAACTGCATTTTGATTTTCAATTGCTTCATCAATTAAAGCAATTTGAGCTTCAGTTAAATTATATTTTGTTGAATTTTCTCTAATATATTCAAGTTTTTTAATATTTTGATTAATCTTGTCCATACCAGCATTTTTAGCTTCTTCAACAACTTTATCAATTTCTTTTTGTTCTATTTCTGGATCAGTTATTCTAATTCCACCAAATTCTGAGTAAAGATCTGCTAAACCATTTTGATATGCATTAGTACCAGTTAATCCAATTATTGATATATCTTTACCAGACTTATTTTCAACAAATAAATCTTTTACTCCACGTGCCATAGCACTAAATGGATTTGATGCAGGTTTTCTAGTGCATTTTCTAAATAACTCATTAGTTTGTTCTTCACTAAGTCCACGGCTTGCAGCAATTTCATACATTGTTTTTACATCTTTAACAGGTACGTATTCATATTTGTCACCCTTCTTAACTGCTTTAGCAAAATCTACAGTACCAGCATCATAATCATATACTACTTCTAAGCCCATTTTCTTAGCAAATTTATCTAAATTTCTTGTAACGATCTTTTCACGAGTAACTCTACTTATAGTATCAAGTGCTTCGGCAGTTCCTAATACTGATGCTCCGCATAAAACTGCTGTTGCAACTGGAACGCCAAATAATGTTGTAGCTGCTATACCAGCAACTGCTGCACCACCAAGAACCATAGCGATTCCTGCTTTTCTCTTTCCAATTACTCTTTTTGCATTAGTATTAGCAGTTTTCTTTGCATTAAAGTTTAATCCTGGTGCTTCAGTAGAGAAATTTCTCTCTGAAATGTTTTCTAATGTATCATTATTTGTTTCATTTAATTCATTATTAGTTTCTGGTTGTTCAGCAGGAACTACAGGAGTTTGTGCATTTCCTTGAGTTTCTACTGGTTCATCAGAAACTGGAGGAACAGGTGCTACTGGAGTAGCTGGAGATGTATTAGTTTTTTGTTCATTTAATAATTTCTTTAATTCATCTCTTAATTCTTGGAATTCATCAATTGCCCAATCATCCATTTGATATTCAATAGCATGTTCGTTTTCGTTTTCAATTCCTTCGAATGGTGGAATTCCTAATAATTCACCCATTCTCTTTCTTATTTCATCAATTCTGTTATTTTCTTGATTTTCTTCTGTAACTATAGTGCCTTTTATTTGATGTAATTTATCTCTTAAGTTATTAAATTCATCAACAGCCCAATCATCCATTTGATATTCAATATCATGTGGATTAATATCATTTATATAATTCTTTCCAGGATTTGATACTTCATATTTAATTTCTCTATTAACAAATTCATCATAAGAAAGACCCATTAATTCAGCCATTCTTCTTCTGATTTGTTCTTCATCCATTTGTTCAACTACTTCTGGAGCAGTTTGTTCATTTGGTTTAGTTACACTTTCAACTGCTTCTTCTTGTTGTTCAGGAGCAACTTCCTCAACTTGTTCTTGAGCTACTTCCTCGGCTTGTTTTTGAACTTCTTCAGCTACACCTTTGCTTTGAGCTCTAGTGTTTACTTGTTCTTCTAAGTTTTGTGCAACTTCGAATAAAGTATCTTGAATTTTTTCAGTATCTTCAACATCTAAACTAGAAAGTTTTTCAACTTCATTAGTAAATGCATCGATAGATGCAATTCTACTTGTTAATTCTTCGATTCTTGCATTTAATCCTGGTTCTTTTAATGCTTCAATTTGAGCATGTCTTTCTTCTAGACTTAAAGCATCATTGTGAACTATTTCAGAGAATTGTTGCTTCTTAGCACTTAATTCACTTTGTAAATCGTCTAATTCAGCTTGCATTCTATTTCTGAATGTTCTCATGCTTTCTAAATCTCTTGAGCTTTCTGCAATAATTTCATTTACACCTAATGAAGCAGATCTTCTAACAGCATCCATTCTATTATTAATTGAATTAGTGCTTGCTTCTACCTCTTGATTACGTTCAGCTTGTTTACGATATTGTTCTTCAAAGAATTCTTGTTTGTATTTCTTTTTGAACTTATCGAAGTTAGCTGGTTCATTGTAAGAAACTTGTGCGTTGCTTTGAACATTTGCCAATTCAGCATCTAGTGATTGCATAGCATCAAAAACAGTATTGTTAAATCCAACTATGTTTTCACTAAATGAGTCCATGAATTGATTGATCATTTCCATTCTTCTTGATTCATTCATTTTCTTTTCCTCCAAACATATTTAACATGATTATGATAATCACGTCCGAATACGATGTCAACTAAAATGTAGACATATTCTTAAAATAATTTTAGCATTTTTATTTTTATTTGTATATATATTTATACATATTTTTTTATCTATCTTCTAGTCTTACACTTACTAGTTTAGATACACCACTTTCTTGCATTGTAATACCATATAAAGTATCGGCATATTCCATGGTCTTCTTCTTATGTGTAATAACTATAAATTGAGATTTATTTCTATAATGTTCTATATATTCACCAAAGGCAGTTACGTTAGCATCATCAAGCGCTGCTTCTACCTCGTCAAGTACACAGAAAGGTACTATTCTTATATTTAATATACTAAATAGTAAGGCAATAGCAGTAAGAGTCATTTCTCCACCAGATAAAGCTGTCATATTCTTAAGACTCTTTCCTGGAGGACATGCACTTAAATCTACACCAGTATTTAGTAAGTCATCTGGATCAGTAAGTATTAAAGTTGCCTTACCACCTTTAAATAGTTCCCTAAATGTTTTACCAAACTCTTCATTAACCTTAGCAAATGTACTCTCAAATCTTTCAATCATTGTTGTATCTAAGTCTGTAATGATTTCGAGTAAATCGGCACTTGCTCTTTCAAGATCTTCTCTTTGAGTTGCAAGGAATGTATATCTTTCATTTACTCTTTCATACTCTTTAATAGAACCAATATTAACTTCACCTAATTCATTAATACTACGTTTAAGACTATT
>OCTX011582867.1_pt1 | contig 10567 bp, 6 predicted proteins | sample 1539691 | NCBI WGS metagenome assembly OCTX01 (sample SAMN02144231, study PRJEB22623) | gut metagenome | biome: sheep rumen | host: Ovis aries | place: New Zealand | reverse complement strand
CGTGAAAAGCTGCATGCTTCTTCGCGAACTGGCCGTTTATGGTGGTCGGACAAGGTATCTTGGCAAATAAATGAGCGTCCTTTAGTGATGCCTTTTTGTAATGCCGTATCACATATCTGCAAAAGAAAAACACCCAACATCCATGTTCTATCGGATGCTGGGTGTTTTTATGTTTTTCGTTCTTCTTTGCCCTGTGTAAAGAGATAAAGTATTGTGTGAAGGAAGAATTCACAAGAAATAAGGACCTTCCGGCTTCCCGGCAGGTCCTTTGATTGTCTGTATCCTGTTCTTGGATTTACGTCATGCGCAATGGGCGAAAACAAGGGCTTATCCTTCGTCTTCCTTATGCGATGAATCTTGTGGTTCGTTTGGCGTGATTGTGTTTGTAGTGCTTTCGCCCGTACCTTTATTCAAAAATGTGTTTAACATGTGTGCTATTGAATTATAGAGGAGCGCTGTTTCCCGTGGGTCCGTTTCCTGCGAATTTGTATCATTTACGAATAATATATCAGCAGGGTGTACCTCTGCTGGTCTATATAATAATTTGCGTTGGATCATATTAAGAATAGCCTGCTCTATATCATCTTTTGTTCCTTCTCGGGCTTCGGTTCTTGAAGAGTCCTTTTTATTTTTAGATGCACCTTTTTTGGGTCCTGTTGAACCATCTTCGTTGATAGAAAAGATATCTTTTGTGTGTTCAGTCGTTTCGAATTCCGCCCTGTCTTTTGCCTTCGGATCTAATTGCCACAGATCATAGATGATTCGATAAGCGATACGCCGGTATGTGGGCTGCATGCTGAACAGACATGTTACAACGCCTAATTCCTTTTTTACGTTTAGATCGTTCTCAAAGCCCACAAGGTCCTTCAACTGCATCTTGAGAAGTTTGCTGTATGCCAGAAGAACAGAGATGTCCGCACTTTTCTTTCCGGTTTCTATTCTGGATATTGTACTTTTGGTTGTATTACATTCTTCGGCAATTTGTATCTGCGTTATGCTTTTGGCGATTCGATATTCCCTCAGCTGTTTCCCGATTTGTTTATTTGCCATGCTGATTTCTGCGTCTGTCATAATAGCATCCCCCAAAACAATTATGTTTATATTATAAATGGTTTTGGCTTGAAGTGGGTTGCAATATATGCAACTGTTTTGATGATGATTGGAAAAGTTGCATATATGAAATTTGAACAAAATAATAAGAATATATATTTGCGTGTTCTTATTGTCTGATTGCTGAAATGATGGTATTATAGAAGTACAAAATGGTCGAACTTTAGTTCTATTGGCTGCGAAGAAGTGTTGCAGAAATGAAAATGAGTTGCAGATATGAAACGATACGCGACTGCTGTTCATTTAGTCAAGCACTGTCACTGCGATTTTCATATTAGAACTGAAATCATGAATACACTATGATTGTGTAGTCGGCATGTTCGAAAAGTAAAAAGACGAGCCCAACCGCCAAGTTTCGCTCGTCCTTTTGTCCTAAATAGTAAGCAAGTATCCTGCCCTTCGATTAAATAATAAAGCAAGGGCTACTTAAAGTCAACCCTTTTGAGGCGCGGGATACTAAAAATCGTCTATCCGGCGCTATTTTTGCGCCCGAAAGGGGGATTCCTATGGCCCGTGAAAAAAGTATGTTTTCAAAACTTCTGGACGGACGATGCCAGGGAACGGGAACTTCGTATTCGGCATGGGTCCACGCCAACGAAGTCAGCTCGGCAGGCAGCGCTTTCATCATTCCAGATCCAATTGCTCAACGCGCGGTCCATCTGCTGTCAAATGCAGAAAGAATAGTCTTCTGGCAGCTTCGATACAATCCGGAAGTAATCGAGATACGCGAGCAGATGGTGTTGCTCCCGAAATTTGTTAATGAAATATGTGATAAAAATAAATTTCGGCATCCGAAAAAAATTCTAACGACAGATTTTCTTGTCGAATATGCAGATCACAGTTTTGAAGCGATTTCCGTCAAACCGAACAACGATATATATGTAGAATCAAAGTCCGTAACGCAAAGAACGTTAAGAAAAGTCAGGCGGCGCTGCGAACTAAGGGAAATGCAGCGACAGTATTGGCAGGACTATTACAGAATACCGTTCAGCGAAATCTATTCGGACGAACTGGATTATTATTATTCGAACAACATTGAGAGGTGCATGGCTTTCTATGACCAGACAGAAGTCAGAAATGAGGAACAGTTATTCTGTCACTTAGTGGCCCGAAGGCTCATCAATGTAGACTTGACCGGAAAATATGTCTATTTTAAACAGTTACTAAATATGTATCGTGAAGAAATGAAGTACCTAATCGAAATGGAGGGTTCGAATTATGCCTAATCTTGTTTACCTACACACCAAAGAAGAAACCACACCGTTCGATGGGAATAAAATAAGCGTTGGTTCTCTAATTGAATTAGAGGGACGCAAATTCCGGGTCATAGTCCAAAATGAGGAGTATGTAATTATTATTGAGACTGAGATCACTAAATACAGGATTTACACGTACCGCACTGCTGTATTCGGAGAATTGATACAAATGGGGGAAATTCATAAGATTCCCGAAAAGCACATTGCGAAGAACCCGTCGGAATTGATGTCGGAATCGGATCAACAGGAACTGGAATTGCGTGTCAGCGCGATTCAGCAACTGCTCGAAAAAATTTATCCCGATTATGGAGTATTGCAACGAAGGAGAGCCTGTCCTGCGTTCGAAGAATTTAAGGTGGTAACAGGTATTAGGAAATCGCAAGCCCATAGTTTGGTCCGTACCTATCTTCAGTCCGGCTTCGACCCTCTGGTGCTCGCAGACAGACGGAAATGCAGCTCGGGCAGAATAATGACGGAACCAGATGTTGCCGCCGCTAAACAAAAGAAACGTGAAGGGAAGGACCTGACTAAGACGGAATTAGAAGCGGTTTTTTTTAACGAAGCTGCTGAAAAATTTGAAAGAGTACGAGGAAAACAGGTGTCGCTAAAGAATATTTACGATGAATGCATCAGAAAATATTATTCGATACGTGTGGATACATCTACCGGCATCGTTTTCAACATAAAAGAAGATGCACCATCCTATGACAGGACGCGTCGGTATGTATTATCCCATACTGGACTTTCTCAAATACGCCTCGGTTATAAAACCGAAACGGATTTTAGAAACAATCACCGTCTTCTGACAGGCAACGCCAAGTATGGAGTCTACGGAGTCTGCGACACTTGCGAAATGGATGAATGTGCTACAGATATTTATTTGGTCTCACAGGATGACAGGAGCCAGGTCACGCACCGGGTCGTCATGTATTTGCTTATTGACGTAAAAACTTCCACGATCATCGCATGTTGGCCGGATTTTCAGGACAACTCATACGTTGGTGCTACTAATTGTTTCCTCACATTATGCGAGGAACATAACGTACAGACGGCAAAGTATGGCGTTACAGTAACGGACAATATATTTCCGTCTCAGGTACTCCCGCGAGTGCTGCGGTGCGACCATGGAGCAGAGTATATGAGCAAGGAATTTGTACGATTTTGCGGTGAACGCAATATTATCCTAGACCCTGTAGCGCCTGGAACAGGCTCGCTCAAGGGATATGTTGAGCAAGCATTTCACCAGTTCCATTCTTTGGTCATGGGCGAAGCTGTCAATAAAGGCGCTATTATTAAAGACAATTCGTCGGACCATTATCAAAAGGCATGCGCAGATATCAATGACGCAAGGAAGATCTGTTTTGAGTTTGTAAAGTATTTCAATCAGCATGTCCGCTCAAACGACTATCCGCTAACGCCAGAACAAATCAAAGCTGGTATACCCGCAATCCCCTGCAAACTGTGGCAATTTGAATGTGCGGAGCATGATACCCCAAGACGGATTACGGAATCTAACAGAGAACAGTTCTTGTACTCACTGCTACTTGCGAACGAAACCTTCAAGATCAGCAGACAGGGAATCTATTGTAAGGGTCGATATTACTTTTGCGATGAGCCGTGGCTAATTAAGCGTATGCATGACTGCGGCCATAAGAAACGAATTATTGAAGCACGCTATGATCCACGTTCTGCCGGGGCTATTTACCTTCTAATTAATAAAGAACTGAAAAGGGTCCCGCTTGCTTGCAAACGGGAAGAACAGCTTGAATATGCCAATATAACATGGTCTGAGGCGAATGAACTTCACAGAAAAAAACAGCAAACGAACAAAGAGTATAAAACAGAGGATTATGCACGCCTTCAGGCAGCTAAACAGTTAATTTCTGATGTATTTGCCGAAGCAAAAAAGGCTCAAGGCGGAATTGTCCCAAAGAAGGAAGGGATGCGCGAAGCGGCAGCAAACGAAAAGCAGGCACTTGCGTATGATAACCGTATCGATCAGAAAATAGAGCATGGTCCGACTTCGTCAAATAACAAAGCTTTGCCTGGACAGAAGAAAATAACAAATAAACAAAAAGACACAGATCCAATAATGGATGATTTTGAAGGTAATCCATTCATAAAACACTGAAATGACTAATCAAAAGGAATTCATATGAAATATATCGATAGTTTGCGATTAGAATATAGAGACTTGAAAGAAAACGGATATCTGTATGACGATATCGACCTCGAAGCCAATGATATTGTAGATGCACAATATGCGCGCGTACACGGATATGAAGGGAACCCCGACATCTGTGCATTGCCTTTCGCTCGGAATATTGAAAAAATCAGTGACGAGAATTATATAATTCCCTCGGAATTGTCATCGTTCTATGAGGGGGAATTCGTCCCGCAACACAATAACGACTGGGTGTCTTTGATAGCAGCTACGCGCCGTCTTCGTGTTCCTTTTCCATACCAAGTTGAGTTGGAGGCTACCGTGTACTCAGCGCTCAAGGAAGTCTATGCCTCTCGAAAGATATCCGTCGAGACAAGGGACATCGAGATAGAAGGGGCGGGGGCAGGACAGAAAGTTTCATTAAAATATCGTTCCATGACTCCTTGTGTCATACCTAACCCGCCCGGGTTCTGTTTGCTTGCAACGAGCGGGCATGGGAAGAGCGCTTCTATCGAACTTATGTCGCGTCATTTTCCCAAGGCGATTCGCCATGATGGATATATCCAGATCCCTATTTTATATTTGACTGCATTTGGCAACAGAAATGTCACGGAACTATTGAAATCAGCAGCCAGAAAAATTGACCAAATATTAGATTCAGGGCAGGCGTATCAGAAACAAGTCGAAAAGCTCAAAAGCCCTGCGGCAATCGCTGAGCAGTTGGTAAGGTGGATACAAACATTCCATATCGGGATGATCATCATTGACGAGATACAGTATTTAGAGTTCGGCAAGACCAGTGATTCGGGGTCGGGTCCAAATACGTTCGCAAATATTATCCACGTTACCGAAGAATCTGGAGTTGCGCTTGGAGTAATCGGGAATGTTGACGCCATGACGCACTGGCGGTCTGTCCTTCGGGATATGCGGAGACTTGAAGTGCATAAAATCTATATAGACACACTCTCGGCAGATTCTGAGTTTACAGAAAGAGTAGTAAGGTCATTCTGGAAGTATCAGGTATTTAGAGAAAAAGTTGAATTGAGAGAGTCCATGTGTAGGGCACTGATAGAGGAATCTTGTGGAAGCATTGACCTTTTAGCGCTGTTGATTATGGCTGTTGAGCATGAGGCTATTTTCTCGACCCCAAAAGTAGATATAAACGCTGATTTTATTAAAAAGGTAGCTAAGAAGCGGTTCGCGCGAATGCAGGAACTGATTAAAGCCGATAACGACATGGCTGACAGGGAGTACTGTAATGCCCGTAATGAAGTGGAAGTTTCGTTACAAAGCGCGTTTAACGATATAATGAGGAAAGAAATGCTGAAATCGGTAACAGATTCGTTGCGTTCGAAGGAGAAGACAAATCGTTGCGAAGAAATACAACATATCTGTAATCAAATACAGGCGTGTTATCCAGATGTAGCCCAAATTGTTGTCCAAAGGGCATATGACGAACTTGATAAAAAGTCTCCGGGATTCTCCGCTCTTGCAATAAAAACTAAGACCCCATTAGTCATGAAACTCGTTCAAGCCCAAAAAGATAATCGGAAACGCAGAACAGAAAAAGTTGAGCAGTTATTGCAACAAATAGAGGAAATGGGTAGAGATGATACCAAACAAAGTTCCAATACATGAAGATGAATTGTGGTATGGCTGGATATTACGCTTGAGCCGGGCTAATGCCCTATCCCCGGAGATCGTTTACAACGAGTTCATGACAGGACGGCATTCATATGGAAAGAGAAAAAGAAGGGTCCCTTTGAGCTACCCGATGGGCGTATGCAGGTCGGATGACCCGCTAATCGAAATGGACGATATCGCTCTCTTCCTTAAGCGCCACACTATATACGGCGTAATGAATATGATGCGGAATGCGGGCAAAGGCGCTGCAGTGATACATTCGATACTGTGGGACGATGATGACGATATGACTTTGCCGATCCGCTACAATGATGTCCAGTCACTGTATTTCTGCCCGCAATGCTATATGGAAGACATTGAGACGGGCAGACAGCCTTATTACCGGACGTGGCATCATTTTCCCGGCTGTTCGGTCTGCCCGATTCACAATAAGCGGCTGATCAAAGTGACACATACGATCGACAATGATGAACTGCTGGATGATGCCGGGTTGCAGAAACATTTGAATGGCTTGAAAAATGCGCCTGCAAGTGTGGGACAAGCTCTCACTGCAAGCAGGTATATGTACGCGATCTACAAGGACACTGTATATGTCTCTCTGAAAGAATTATCAAGTGTACTTGGGCATTCTTTCGGCAGAGAGCCTTCAAGTGACCAAGTCCTGTCCTATATGCTGCGCACAATGCCGGCTGAAGAACTGCATGCTGAGCTACACGCAGTTGAAGCAGACCTTCTGTCTTCTGTGCGTGACGCTTTTCCGGATACTTTGGAAATCATGTCGAAGGTCGATATTGTCACAAAAGTGCGTTGCCGGACCTGTGGTGCTGTCTTCTGCGACGCTCCCGGAGCATTGCTCAGGGGGTGCGGATGTCCGCGATGTAATGAGACTATCGCAAATGAGAATATCATTGCCCGTCAGCTAAAGCTGGTGGGCGATGGCGAGTATTATCTTACGGAACCGTTTCATGGATATACTAATACGGCCAAAATACTACATGCCACTTGCGGTATGGTATCAAGTATGCGTCTGTCGGACCGTATTTGGATGGGGGTCGAGTGCCAGTGTGCATATAGGACATCCGTGGAAGAAATTCAACGTGAGATAGACCCGGATGGAACACAATACAAGGTCATCTCGTACGCTGGCGGAAGAAAAGATAAACAGAGAGTCCGTATCCTTCATACCAAGTGTCAGCGTGAGTTTGACGTACTGTTCGATAAATTTAAAAAGTCTCCGTATTGCAGGTGCTGCATACCCAGCAGGTGGAACACGGAAGTGTTTCAAGAACAGCTGGATCTACGTAAGGAAGGATATGTAGTCGTATCCGAATATATTGGTCAGAAAGAACCGGTCAAGGCACGACATCTTGTATGCGGTACGGTTACAGAATGGCTGCCGCAGCAATGGCTGGGGGGCTGTGGATGCCGATTATGCCAGCTAAACTATAATTATGAGGTTGTGCGTTCAGCTGTTGAGCAGCATGCAAATGAACCGAACATTACTGTCCTTCCAGAAAGGGGAGGTGTCAGGCTAATATTTGATGAATCGCGAAGCCTTTGGGAGCCATATAAATATGTTATGCAGGAACTTGCCCGACCGGGAAAATCTGAACTGTTCCCTAATAGAAAAGAACGGTTGCATGAAGGGGTTTCCGACAAAGCAAGAGTGTATATGGATATTAAAGGTGCTGAATCGCGGGAAGGATATTGGAAGATAGCCGAACATCCTGTTGATATCAGCTATGTGCGGGTAAAACAGATTGTGCGGTTACTGCTCAAGCTAGGGTACATTGAGAAAATTAAGCCCGGATACTATAAAACAAGGAAGAACAGCATTGATACCAATATTTTTTGAACCTTATGAGGATGAGTTTTATTACAGCTGGTTATGCAGATTAGCGAGGGTGAATAGTTTTAAGAATGTTAGAGAGTTTCTTTATTGTTTTGAGTATGTGGATGATAGTGAATCAAATTATAGTAAAATGTTCCAGTTTGAGCCAGAAATGAATTTGATCAGGACTATTTATAAAGACAACTCGTATGAGTTGGATGAAATGGAATATATTGAACGGCATACTCTTTTTGAAATAGATGCGCTTACACATAATGCGAGATGGTTTTCTGTAATAGCCTGTGACCTCTTGAATGATACAAAAATTGTGAATAAAGGTGGCAAAAGCAGTTTAGAAAAACTTCATTTTTGTCCGAAATGCATTCAGGAAGACCAGGATGCGGGCAGGGAACCATATTTCAGAACGTGGCATCAACACCCTGTTTGCAAAATCTGCGCAAAGCATAATGTCAAATTGTTCGAGACAACTGAAGACATGATTAATGGCCTGGATAATGGCAAGCTTACTGTCCCTTCTGAATTTTCAGATATGCCTTATGAAAGCCGGTTAAGTGAATTTCTATATAAGCATTATCTGCATCCATTTGGCATAGATCTATTCTTATTTGCAAAAGTGGTGAACAACAGAATAGTTTCTATGAGTGGCCCCTATATCGAGAAGAATTGGGCAATTGAAGAAGGATTTAAAAAATATGGGACTACATTGAAAGGAAGAAGCTTTACTAGAACTGGTGAGCTTCAGTTGGCTAGTTTGAAGGGGGAGGATCTTTTCTGTATTTCATGTTTTGTCTTTCCCTTCCAAGAGCTACGAAGTGCATGCATTGAGCAAATGGAATATGTTCGTAAACAATTCCAGGCAGAATCTGACGGTGAACTTAGTATAATTGCCTCAAAAGGAACAATATTAAAAGTGCGATGTAAGAAATGTGGGCGCATTTTTATTATATATAACCAACCCTTTGCATCGGGATTCATGTGTCCTGCTTGCCGCCAGATCACAAGAGATGAGGCATTTCAAAATATAATGCTTTTATCTGGAAGCCGTCAGTACGATTTTATAGGGGTCAATTCCCAGGGTCAGTTTGAACAGTATAAATGTAGAAAGTGCGGTGATATTCATATGCGAGTGAAATCGATTGGTAAGATAACACCGTTGTCGGTACTATGTGCTTGTGGGAAATCCATGAATATTCAGACAAGCCAGCTCATGGCTGATCCTTCAATGAGGAAGTATGTTGTAGAACAGATTACAGATACCGCCGTAATAATAAGACATATTGGAGGATGTGGAAGAACATTTTCTTTGTCGTTAAGAAATCTTCATAAAGGTGTGGCGTGCCCTTGCGAAAAAAGAACTGACTTCATCCAGTACTGCCATGAGCCTGATGATTATGAGGCTTTTGAAAAGGATGGACAATTTTACTTTAAGCACAAACTTTGCGGGACATATACGAAGCTGGAGGCTAGGGGGAAATATAATCTGAAGTGCTTATGTAAATTTTGTTATTCGATCCCTTATAAGACCAAATTAATTGAAATGGTTTTACAATCTTCCGGTGAGGAAACTCTGGAAATTTCACCACTTAATAGGAAAGATTATAGATTAACATTTGTTGACCATACCATCATCTTAAATAAACGACAGATAATCAATGAACTTATAAGTAGGGATGTATCTAGTGTCTTTCCGAATAAAAAAAGGTTAATGTTAGAACAATCTATGAAAAGTAAGGTGTATTGTGCTATAAGGGACCATTGTCAGTTGCACAATGGTCTGTGGCGCGAATGTGAGGGGTTAGAAGTGGATATTGAGCCTGATATATTAAAAGATATACTTGAGAAGTTGGTTTTTCATAATTATCTCGAAAAGAAAGATGGTGGATATGCCATTATTCCGCCTCCTTACGCTTTAGGATTGAAGGGTGTCAAATCTGTATATTAGAATTAAAGAATTAGAACGATATTGGGCAGTCTAACTACATACCCCTCAATCATGCGGGTAGAGGGAGAAAATATGCGTGTCAACCTTTTGTGGTGCATTCTTTCAGGAAGCCGAATTTTTATGCATTATGTGCTAAATTTTTAAAATATGCGAAATCATAAGAGGTGTTAGTTGATGACTAAAGGAATCAAGGGATATTCTGCTGTTCATTACCTCGTCACTTATGCGCGTTAACGTATAGAAAACCAAGAGCCACCGCTGCGATGGCTCCTTTTTTATGAGCTTATTATTGTAATTCCACTATCTATTGCATGAACACAAAAGTAGCTGGCCTCTATATTCACTTTCCATACATGAAGACTAAAATCAATTGACCTTTATATTCACTTTCCATGTATGAAGACTAAAATCAATTGACCTCTATATTCACTTTTTCTGCATGATTGAAAAAATTAGCAAACCTCTATATTCACTATAGGTTGCATGAGAAAACGTTAAATATCTGACCTCTAAATTCACTGTTTTTCTGCATGTTAACAATACCGAAGACAGAGCGCATCATTACCATAGAAGATAACGCTGAGCTGCAGATCCAGGGC
>OCTX011015040.1_pt1 | contig 10567 bp, 9 predicted proteins | sample 1539691 | NCBI WGS metagenome assembly OCTX01 (sample SAMN02144231, study PRJEB22623) | gut metagenome | biome: sheep rumen | host: Ovis aries | place: New Zealand | reverse complement strand
TAATAAATATATCAGATAGAGATTAGATTACCCAGAAGAACCTGGGAGAAAGGGAAAAATCCAATCATCAACTGATAATTGGATTATACGAGATGTAATGGTTTCTGGTAAATTTGGTTGTTGGTGTGAAAGTGATAATGCTAATAGTTTTGTTGAAGTTTAAAAAACAGCAATGCAAACTGATGTATCATCTATGAAAGATAATGAGTTTTTGTGGTTATTGAATAATTATTCTATAGATAATCACTACAAAAAGTAATTATAAGTTTTACAAGGTAAATAATATGACTGATAATAATATAAAAATAGCATTTATTGGTGGACTATTTCCAAAGGAAATTAGAAAAAATATAATGAGTAATACTATTGGACAGCCTCAAAATGCTGCTGATTTATTACAATGGAATTTAATTGAGGGGTTGGAAAAAAATATAAATTCCCCTATAACAATTATAAATTCATTATTTATTGGTTCTTTTCCACAAAGGTATAAAAAACTATTTATAAATCCCCAAATTTTTAACCATAGTTCTAATGAAAAACACAAAGATTATAATATTGGATTTATCAATTTACCATTTGTTAAGCAAATATCTAGAACTAAATCAATCAAAAGATTTTTAGATAAATACTCAAGGATTAGACAAATGGATTTAGCGATAGGATATAGTATGACTTTACCTATTGTTATGGGGTTAAAAGAAATCAAAAAGATAAATCCTAGTATTAAGACTTGTCTTGTAGTTCCTGATTTGCCAGAATATATGAATTTAAGTAAAGATAAGGGGATATTATATAATGCAATAAAAAAGTATAATAATAAACTGCTCTATGAAGCAATTCAGGATATTGATTGTTTTGTTGTATTAACAAAGTATATGGCTGATGCTTTAGAAATAAATGATAAACCATTTGCTGTTATAGAAGGAATGACTAAAGCTAGGGATAATATAGTAGAATATAATGATTCTGTAAAAAAATTTGTTTATACTGGATCATTGGGGTCTAAATATGGGATATTAGATTTAGTAGATGCCTTTCATAGATTGGATGAAGAGAATGTTGAGCTTGTTATATGTGGTGGTGGAGAAACAACTGATTATATAAAAGGAATAGCTGCAATTGATAGCAGAATAAAATACAAAGGTGTTCTAACTCCAGAAGAGGTATATAAAATACAACAAGATGCTTATATTCTTGTTAATCCGAGAAATAGTAAAGAAATATATACAAAGTACAGTTTTCCTTCCAAAACACTTGAATATTTAGCTTCTGGACATCCTGTGCTTATGTATCATCTACCCGGTATTCCAGAGGATTATGATGATTATATTTTGTATATAGATGAAACGAAAGATTCTTTATATCAAGGATTAAAAAAATCTATATCTATGGATTCTAAAATAATAAAAGATAAAGGAATACTCGGTAAACAGTTTGTAGAGAATAATAAAACATCTGATATTCAGACAAAAAAAATATTGGATATGTATGATTCTCTTTGTAAAGTAGGTAGATAAAATGTTTGTTATTATTATTTTTTTTCAGCTTTTAATATGTTTTCTCGCTGTTGTGACATCTAAGAAGAATATAGGTAAATGGATTATATTTTTTAATGCTTGGTGGATTTTCCTGCTATTATTTAACTATGTCTTTCCGTTTGGAAACTACAGTGTTTCTGATAAAGCATACATATGTTTTGGTTTATTTCTATTTTTTACTACATTTGGATATCTATTGTTTGGTTCGAAAAAAGAGAGCAAATATTTGCGAAATTCTTATGATACGATAGAACAGCAATTTGAAAATATAATAATAAATAATAAGATGATAAAACTGATTATTCTATTTTCTGTTGTTTTATTATTATATTATGCTTATCGTTATTCTGTTTATATGGGTAGAACTAGTGTCTTAAATGCAAGACTTGCGCGTTTTTATGTAGGAAATGTTTTTTCTTCTATCATAGAGTTGCTATTTTTTAATTATATAATATCTGCAAGTAGATTTCTTTTTGCCTTTATTATTGCTTTTGGTGTAGTTTTCGGAAAAATACATAATTTTAGTTTTGTTTTTTCAGTTGTAGGGTTAGTGGTTTATTCATATATAGGTGGTTCTAGATTTCCGTTTGTGCTTTTAACTATGGAAATAATATTCCTTTTTATAATTAATAAGGAATCTAAGTTAGAAAAAAATGCTTTAAAAAGAATTATTAGATTTTTTCTTATAATGATTGTTGGATTTTTGATATATTTTTTTATGCTTTATTTTACTGCATATCGTTTAGGTATGAAAGGAATTGATAAATCATTTTTAAGTTCTGCATCTGAAACATTATATGATCAGATAATTGGTTATAATATTGGACCATTATCAAGTTTTAGCAGTTCATTAGATTCGGGGATTTTGTACAATCATTATTATTTTGGACGTTGTGCTGTTTTAAATGGAGTTGATGAACTAATATCAAATATTTTGTCTTTTATTGGCATTCATTTTCGTTCAGCAAGATATGCCATTGGTGAAATAGCCGCTCAACAAGTATCGGTTGGAGAAAAATCTTTTAATGCTTTATATACAAGTGTGTATTGGTTTTTTGCTGATCTTGGATTTATAGGTATTAGTATATATTCATTTGTATTTGGAGCTATAGAAAAAAAAGTTGTTGTAAGATTTTATAAAGAAAAAAACATTTGGACGCTGATGTTAGTTCTCCATTGTTTATATTTTTTAATAATGTCGAATTTCACTTGGGAAATAAATACAATGGATTCATTGGTATACATTATTTTTCTTTTTGTTTTTGTAAGGAAAAAATGTTATTTTTTTCTTTCCAGAGAAACCGAAGAGGCTTAGTTATGTTTTTTATTTCAGTTGTAAAACTTATTATTTATAAAATTAAATATGTTAAACGAAATGTTGGGTTTTGTATTTCTACTAGAATTGGTGGTTTTCATTCTATATTTGAAGGTGGAAATAGGGTTGGTAAAAATTCCTTTTTTGCTGGAAAGCTTGGTTATGGTTCCTATATTGGATCAAATTGTAGTATTTTAGGAGAAATTGGGAAATTCTGTTCCATAGCTGATAATGTTAATATAGTTGTTGGAACACATCCCACTAAAACATTTGTTTCATCGCATCCTGCATTTTTTTCTACCAAACAGCAAGCAGGTTTTTCTTTTGTAAAAAAACAAAAATATGTTGAAACTGTGTATTCCCATAATAATTATTTTGTTAGTGTAGGAAATGATGTTTGGATTGGCTATGGTTCAACAATTCTATCGGGAGTTACAATTGGTGATGGAGCTATAGTTGCAGCTGGTTCTGTGGTTGTAAACGATGTACCTTCATATGCTGTTGTGGGAGGGGTTCCTGCACGTGTTATTAAATATAGGTTTGATGATGATACTATTGATAAATTATTAAACGATAAATGGTGGAATAAATCTATAGAATGGTTAAATAAAAACTCGGATTACTTTGATGATATTGATAAATACTTAAATTATGTTAGTAAGGATATTTTGGATGAATAAATTGTTTTCTTCTAAGGAAGTAAAAAATGCAGAATGGATTATATTTGGTAAAATATTACAGATGTTAGTTTCCTTGCTTGTCAGTTTATTAACTGCAAGATATTTGGGATCGGGAAATTATGGGTTGATTAATTATGGCGTTACATATGTGGCTTTTTTTACAGCGATAAGTAATTTAGGCATTAATTTTGTGATAGTAAAAGAATTTTCAGATCACCCTGATGAAGAAGGCATTTCAATCGGAACTAGTGTTTTTATGAGATTTTTATCGAGTGTTTTATCGTTGATTATTATTATATCAATTTCTTTTGTTGTTGATAGAAATGAACCTATTACTATCCTTGTTGTTGGATTATGTGGATTATCACTTATTTTTAATATATTTGAATTAATCAATTATTGGTTTCAATCTAGATATCAATCGAAAGTTAGTTCAATTGTTGGCTTTGTTGCATATTTGATAGCAGCAATATATAAAATCATTTTATTGGTTATGCATAAAAATGTTATTTGGTTTGCTGTTGCGACAAGTATTGATTATTTATGTGTTTCAATATTGCTATTGATAGCATATAAAAAATATAATGGGCCAAGATTAAAAATATCAATTAATAAAGGAAAAAACATATTAAGTAAAAGCTATCACTATATTTTATCAACTTTAATGGTTGCTGTGTATGCTCAAACTGATAAATTCATGCTGAAACATATGATGTCTGAACAAGATGTAGGATATTATTCTGTTGCAGTGGCCATTTGTGCAATGTGGGTATTTGTATTACAGGCAATTATTGATTCATTGTATCCGACAATTATTAGTTTATATAAGACTAGTAAAACTGCATTTATTAGAAAAAATAAACAGTTATATTTTATTGTTTTTTACGTATCAATTATTGTTTCTTTATTATTTGTTGTTTGTGGTGATTACGTTGTAGTATTATTATATGGTAAGGCGTACGAAAATGCTGCTTCCGTTCTTAAAATTGTTACTTGGTACACAGCTTTTTCATATTTAGGTGTTGCAAGAAATGCTTGGATAGTGTGTGAAAACAAGCAAAAATATTTGAAATCCATATATGGTATGGCTGCTATTTTAAATGTAATACTTAATTATTTGCTCATTCCTTTATATGGTGGAAAGGGAGCTGCAATGGCTTCTTTAATTACTAATATAGGAACAAGTATTATTCTTCCTATGCTAATTACTCAATTAAGACCTAATTCCTTAATAATGTTAGAGGCGATTCTAGGAAAGGGTGTTTTTAAGAATGAATGATAATATGGATTATGGGAGTAGTATATCTGTTGTTATTCCTAATTATAATAATTCAATGTATATTGAAAAATGTATTCGAAGTGTTTTGAACCAAACATATAACAATATTAGAGAGATTATAGTTGTTGATGATAAATCAACTGATAATTCGCGAGATATTATAAATGATATTTCAAAAGAAGATGAAAGGGTTATACCGATTTTCTTGGATAAAAACCGTAAAGTTAGTGCTGCAAGAAATAAAGGTTTAGAAAAAGTATCTAGTAAGTTTGTAACCTTTCTAGATGGTGATGATTATTATTACAATCCTGAAAAGATTGAAAATGAGATGAAACTCTTACTTGATAAGGATTCAAATAATAGTATTTCTTATTCATATATTGTTAGAGTTAGCGCAAGTGATAATATTGTTTCAAAACAAAAAATTTCTGATAAAAAACTACTTACAGGATATATCTATAATGATCTTTTAAAAGCAACTAATCTTGCTTATATAATGAGAGATTACTGTGTTCAAACTGATTTGATTCGACAAATTGGTGGATATAATGAAAATAAATCTTTTTTTGAGGATTATGAAGTTATTGTAAAGTTAGCAAGAAAATCAAAATTTTATTGCACAAAAGAATACGGAACGGCTTATAGAGTTTCAGAGAATGGTCTTTCTAAACGTCCATATGATGAACAATTACGGGCAATAAATTCTATTGCGTGTAATGAAATAAGACATCAACATATATATAAAAAAATGTATTTAATGCCAATACGGTATTCATTAGTTTATTCAAGAATTATATTTTATAAGATCCGAAATCTTATAAAAAAATAACTAATTGTCGTATTTTATGCAGTACATAATAATTATAAATAAATACTTCTAATAGGAGATGAAAAAAATGAGTGAATTTAATGGTGCAACATTATTGATAACAGGAGGTACTGGTTCATTTGGGTCAACAGTACTTAAACATTTTATCAATACTGATATTGGAGAAATTCGTATATTCAGTAGAGATGAAAAAAAGCAGGATGATATGCGACATGAACTACAAGCTAAACATCCTGATCATGCGAATAAAGTAAAGTTTTATATAGGCGATGTAAGGGATTTAAGATCGGTTGCAGATGCTATGCCAGGAGTTGATTATATATTTCATGCTGCGGCGTTGAAGCAAGTTCCATCTTGTGAATTCTTCCCTATGCAGGCAGTAAAGACTAATGTCGAAGGTACTGATAATGTTCTTCATGCAGCCATTGATGCTGGGGTTAAGAAGGTTGTATGTCTTTCGACTGATAAAGCAGCATACCCAATAAATGCTATGGGTATTTCTAAGGCTATGATGGAACATGTTATTACAGCTAATGCACGTGTAGCTGCTGAACGAGGAGGAACCGTTATTTGCTGTACGAGATATGGTAATGTAATGTGTTCAAGAGGATCAGTTATTCCTTTGTTTATAGATCAGATTAAATCTGGAAATCCTATTACTATTACAAATCCAGATATGACAAGATTTCTTATGAATCTTGATGAAGCCGTTGAACTTGTACGTTTCGCATTTAATAATGCTAACCCAGGAGACTTATTTATTCAGAAGGCTGATGCTTCTACAATTGGGGATTTAGCTAAAGGCGTTCAGAGGTTATTTGGTGATACAGGTACTAATATTATTGGAACACGTCATGGGGAAAAATTATATGAAACTCTTATGACTCGTGAAGAGAGACTTCGTTCAGAAGATATGGGTAATTATTTCCGTGTTGCTGCTGATAATAGAGATTTGAATTATGATAAGTATTTTGTAAAAGGTCAAGTTCAGACTGAAGCTGATGAATCATATACTAGTCATAATACTAAATTATTAGATGTTGACGGAGTAGTTGAGAAGATTATGACTACGGATTATGTTAAAGAGGCGTTAGAATCATAGTTTTTTGATATATTGGTGTTGGATATGAATGATGTTATTATGGATGAAAAGATTATAGAAAAATATAATCCTTTTTGGAAAGATGAAAACAGTAATGAATATTCATATGTTTATATGCGTAAAGTGTTCCTTGAAGAAGATGCGAAGATTTGTCCCGATTATGATAAAATTGCGTTATATTTATATGCATATTTAGCTAGTTGGGGAATGTTGAGAAACTCTTTCCTTGCAAGTAAGAATTATAAAGTTTTTATTCCTGTCATAATAAGACTACATACATTTCATCATAAAAAGGAATTGATGAATGTTGAGTATGGAAATAGAGAAAAATATGATATATATATTTTATATATTAAAGAAATATCGGATTTGATAAGTGAAGCTTTGATGTATGAAAACGATTATTGTAAGTTTAGTGGATGTGAAGTTAGTAATAAAACAATAAATAAACCAACTAGAACTTTGGTTTCTAAGATAATATTAGGAACATATGGATGTATTCCGGCTTTTGATTCAAAGTTTGAAATTGGTTGGAAAACTGAATTTCCCAAAATAAGGAAATATGATGAAATACTGAAAGGTATTTTTTGTTTTATCAATAATAATATTAATATGATTGATAAGGAATGTAGAAGAATAAAGTGTGGTGAATATTATACACCAGCAAGAATTGTTGATATTTACTTTTGGATAAAGGGAAAATGTGGGGTGGAGGAAGAAAAAAAATAGGAGAAATGGGTTTATGGAAGAAAAAGAGAAAAATCAGGATGATGAATTGAGAAATCTTATTTTAGAAGCTAAGGAAAAGAGTATTGTCGAATTAAAAAAAGCACAAGAGTTACCGAGAACTTTTTGGGAAACATATTCTTCATTTTCTAATACAGATGGAGGCGTCGTGATATTAGGAGTGGAAGAGGCGGAACCACTTAATAAAATAGTAGGTGTTGCAAACGTGAAAAAAACATTGACAACGTTATGGGATACGCTTTCTAATTCGAATAAAGTAAGTTATAAAAATATTGAAAATGAGGATGTTGGTGTATTTGAAATTGAACCAGGTAAAATGATAATTATAATTAATATAAAAGAAGCGCCAGATAGTGTAAAACCTGTTTTTATTAATGGTAAAAGAGAGAATGCGTGGATTAGAACAGGTGATGGTGATAGGAAAATGACACAAGATGAATTAGATTCATTTGTTAGAAATGCATCATCTAGTCAAGATAGTCAATTATTAGATCATTTTACTATGGATGATTTAGATATGGATTCGCTTATTTCATTTAAAGAGAGGGTGAATAAAAGGTATCCGGAAAAAGAATATTTAAAGATGAGTAATGTAGATTTTCTTGCAGAAATAGGTGCTTTTACACGCGATAGGAATACTGATGATTTCAAGATGAAAAAGGGAACATTATTATTTTTAGGTAAGTGTAATTCTATTAAGGAAGTATATCCTCAGTATCATGTAGATTATTTTAATAGAAGAGGGGATAATCCAAGATGGATAGATAGGGTTACAGATGATGAACCTGGCCCATATGAAATGAATCTTTATAATTTTTATACTGTTGTATATGAAAAATTACGAATGATGATACAGGAAGAGTTTTCTTTGGATGAAAATCAATTTAGGAAACCAATGGTAGAATTTGATGAAGTTTTAAGAGAGGGATTGGTTAATTGTCTTGCACATGCAGATTATGTGCAAGGATATCCTTCAGTAAGAATAGATGCGTATAATGGATGGTTTAGTTTTATTAATCCTGGTAAAATGTTGGTTTCTAAGGAACAGTTTCAGTTAGGTGGAGATTCTAGACCGAGAAATGAAGTTATAATGAAGATGTTTAGATTATTGGGAGCGTCAGAACGACAGGGATTTGGCGGACCTTTAATATATAAAACTGCATGTAGTAATAATTTAAGAAATCCTGAGTTAGAAACGGATTTATTTCGTACAGAATTAAAAGTTTGGAGTATAGATTTAGTGGAATCATATCCTGACTTTACAAAGGAAGAGAAAGAAATATTGCGATATATTATGAAAAATGAAGGTAAAACTTCAATTAGTGCTATTGCTAAGAATTTGAACATATCTGATTATAAAACAAGACAAGCTATTTCATCTTTGATGGACAGAAAAATTATAAATATGGTTGGATCAGGTCCGACTACGAAATATGTATTGGCTATTAGTAGTGTGGAATTCCTTACGCAAATGCAAATATTGATGGATCGGATGAAAAAAAAGGCAACTGGTAAATAATTTATCTTTTGACTATCTTTTGATTATCTTTTGATTGTTAAAAAAGAATCAACAAAAACATTGATAATTAAAGGACAAATTGGATTTAATTATCTTTTGACTATCTTTTGATTATCTTTTGATTGTTAAAAAGGAATCAACAAAAACATTGATAATTAAAGGATAAATTGGATTTAACTATCTTTTAATTATCTTTTGATTATTTTTTAGGAGTAAAATTATGAATAATATAATTTGGAAAAATAATGGAAAATTAAAATTACTAATTATTGTTGGTACTCGCCCTGAGATTATTAGATTAGCAGCAGTAATTAAAAAGTGTAGAAAGTATTTCGATACTATATTAGCACATACAGGACAGAATTATGATTATAATTTAAATGGTGTATTCTTCAAGGATTTAGAACTTGATGAACCAGAAGTTTATATGGAGGCAGTTGGTAAAGACCTTGGTGAAACAATGGGTAACATTATTGCTAAGTCATATCAGCTTATGGCTGAGATGAAGCCAGATGCTGTTTTAGTTTTAGGTGATACTAATTCATGTTTATCTGTTATTGGAGCAAAGCGTCTTCATATTCCAATTTTCCATATGGAAGCTGGTAATAGATGTAAGGATGAATGTTTGCCTGAAGAAACTAATAGAAGAATTGTAGATATTATTTCTGATGTAAATATGGCTTATTCAGAACATGCTAGAAGATATCTTGCTGATTGCGGATTACCAAAGGAAAGAACATATGTAACAGGTTCTCCTATGGCTGAAGTTTTACGTATGAATCTTGATAAGATTAAGGCATCTAATATTCATGAGAAGCTTAATCTTGAAAAGGGTAAGTACATTCTTTTATCTGCACATCGTGAAGAGAATATAGATACAAAGAAGAACTTTGAATCATTATTCACTGCTATAAATAAGATGGCTGAAAAATATGATATGCCTATTCTTTATAGTTGTCATCCACGTTCTAAGAAGAGACTTGAGGAGTCAGGTTTTAAACTTGATAGTAGAGTGATTCAGCATGAACCATTAGGATTCCATGATTATAATTGCTTACAGATGAATGCATTTGCTGTAGTATCAGATTCTGGTACTCTTCCAGAGGAATCTTCATTCTTTACTTCTGTTGGAAATCCTATTCCAGCGGTATGTATTCGTACTTCAACTGAAAGACCTGAGGCTCTTGATAAGGGATGCTTTATTCTTTCAGGTATTGATACGGTGGGTCTCCTTCAGGCAGTTGATACAGCTGTTGAAATGGTTAAAGATGGTGATAATGGAATTCCTGTACCTGACTATGTTGATGAAAATGTTTCTGATAAGGTTGTTAAAATTATTCAGAGTTACGTTGGCGTAGTTAATAAGATGGTATGGCGAAAAGATAGTTTATAGATTGGGTGTAATATGAAGGTACTTGTTACGGGAGCAAAGGGCATGGTTGGTACAGCCCTTGTTAATAATCTAAAGAATATTAGGGATGGAAAGAATCAGACTAGACCTAATATTGTTATTGATGAGATTTATGAATATGATATAGATTCTAGTCGTGAGGAA
>OCTX012157063.1_pt1 | contig 10568 bp, 1 predicted proteins | sample 1539691 | NCBI WGS metagenome assembly OCTX01 (sample SAMN02144231, study PRJEB22623) | gut metagenome | biome: sheep rumen | host: Ovis aries | place: New Zealand | reverse complement strand
TTACTTTTCATTTTATTTTAGAGGAATATTATAAAAAAATAATAATTATTAAGAATATTTAATAAATAAATAATGAAGGCGAAAAGAAAATCAATATTCCATAATAATCAAACACATAAAAAATTATTAGCGATTTCCCAAAGTGAAGATAATAAAAAAAATATTAAAGATAATAAAGATAATAAAAAAGATAACAAAAATAATAAAGATAATAGATTAATAAAAACTCAGTCAGAAATAGAAAAAGAATTCGATATAAGGAGTTATAGTGAATATCGAATAAAAGAGGATGATTCTTCAAAGGATTATGTCGACGAAGATATCGAAACAAAAATGATAAGATTAGTCATCTTGAAAAGGAAAGGAGGAAACGTATTAGATAATATAAATTTAATTAAAAAAAAACTTACAAAGAAGGATATAGAAAACATTAGTAAAGCTTTAAATATTTTAGAAAATATTGACGCACGTCGAAAAATAAGAAATTTTTTAAAAAAATTAAAATCAAAAATTTCAATACATTACAAAAAGATTATGTTTATTTTTTTCCAACAATTCAAAAAGATAATCATGCAGATTTTCATCAAAAAATATTTCTATATGATTATTGAGCATCTGACTAATTATAAAGAAATTTTAAATAAAACTAATAATCAAAGTTTATTATTATATTCACGTCAAGGAAGCAGGAAAAAAATAAAAAAATATAAAATGCCTACCAATAAGAATATGAAAGTTGAGCTAGTTGTAAAAAAATATGGCCATAAAAGAAGTGGAATTGATACTATTTTAGAAAAAATAGAAAAAGAAAAAGTTAAACAATCTAATATAAGTAACTTCAATAATATTGAACAAAAATTAAGAAAAACAAATACTTTTAATTCAAAGGAGAATCATTATTCATCGAAGAATAATTCACAAAAAAAAAAATTCAAACATACCAATAGTATATATAAAAGTAAAACTAGTAAAAATGAACAATCTGATAAAGATTCAAGCTTTTTTTCTGGGCAATCACCCAGTGAAATAGGTTCCATAAGAAAGAATAAAAAAAAAAATAATGGCTCTTTGTCTGAGGTTTTATCAAGTAATGATAATGGAAGTAGTAATACTACTATTAATGAAGTGATAAAACTGAAAGAAAGTAATAATAAAGAAAACAAAGAAATTAAAGAAGATGAACTCTATAGTATTAATAGTGAAGGAGAAAGTAAAGAAAGTAAGGAGAGCAAGGAAAATAAGGAAAATAAAGAATATGAAAAACTAAATAAATCCAAAAAAGAAATAGATCCAAATTGGATGAGGAATTCAGTAAAAAGTTTACATACAAAAAAATTAGAAAAGCCAGAAAGTAGAAAAAATTTGAGAATAAGTTTCAAACTAAGTGGATTAAATTTCAAGCAAAAAGATAGTAAAATGCAACTTTTCTCTACAAAAGATAATCAAGAAGAAGAAAAAGAAACAAAAAAAATTGATATTTCCTCTGTACCAGAAAATGGAGAAAACCAAGAAAATAAAGATGAAGACAAAGGGGATGAAGAGGATGAAGAAGAAGATGAGGATGATGAGGAGGAAGATGATGAAGAAGAAGAAGAAGAAGAGGATGAAGACAGTTTCAGTTATGCAAATAGCGTAAAAAATGAATTTAAAATTGAGAAAAATAATTGTGATGATAAAAATAGTTTAGTTGAGTATGATACTTTTTATAAAGAGCAGTTCCTAAAAAATGAAGTTTTCAAATATGATGTCGGAAATATAAAAGATGAAGAAACTGAGAGAATCAATAAAGAAATTAATAAATTTGATATAAAAAGAAAATTAATTGAAAAAAGAAAATTAAAAGAAGTCATGGAATTAAAAGGAATAGATACCAAAAATCTCCAAGTTGAAATCAATGATTTAACTGAAAAATATAAGGAATTAAAAAAAGTTACAAAGCAGAAAATAGGACTAAATCTTGATACAACTCAAGAATATTATAATAAAGGTAAATTTTTAAATATTTATTTTGAAAATAAACAAGAAAAAAATGTTCCAAAATTTGCATTAGAAAGTCCAGAAGATATAGGAGCCCAAGATATAATCGATTTTAAACCTTTGAGAAAAGAAGAATTAACGAGAAGATATTTTGATTACTGTTTTTGTCTTGAACAAAGGAAAAAAATAAATAAAATTTTAGTTTATTCAAGATACGTTTGTAGATATTTTATAGATAATTCTATATTTAATAATTTGTCATTATTAATTATAGTTATTAATAGTATAATAATTTTTATTAGTGATCCAACTGATACAAATAATTTAGAAAATAAAACAGACAATTATTTTCTAATTTTTTATACTCTTGAAGCAATATTAAAAATAGTTACTTTTTCATTTTATACTGCAGAGGATGCATATATTAAAGATTATTGGAATATTTTAGATTTTTTAGTAGTTATCATCGGCTTAATTTCATTTATTATAGAAAAATCAATGGGTGGAACTAAGATATCAGGGTTATCTGGTCTGAAAGCTTTTAGGATTTTAAGACCATTAAAAACTTTGAAAAGATTCAAAGGTTTAAGAAAACTTGTAATTGCATTATTAGCGTCAATTGGACATCTTGGAGAAACAGTAATTGTATTATTTTTCTTTTTTTTAGTATTTTCTATAGGAGGATTGCAAATGTGGCAAGGCTTCTTTTATCGAAGATGTATGAATATTAATTATGGATATTTTCTCTTAACGAAAAGCGATGAATATATGTGCTCCTTTGATTCTAATTGTGAAAATTTAAATTCATTTGGCCAAATTTTCATATGTGCCAAAGGTTATTTAAATCCTAATGATGGAGCCATTAATTTTGATAATATTGGAAATGCTATGATTACTGTTTTTATAATGGTAACTCTTGAAGGATGGAGTTATATATTTACTTATGTATCTAAAACTTTTAAGGATAAAATATATATTAATCCAATAATAATTTTTTTTTATTTTCATGCTTTTGTATATATTGGCTCATTTTATTTAATTAATTTATTTTTAGCAGTGACAAACTCAGAGTTTGAAAACATAGAAAAAAATAGGGAAAAGCTTAATGTGCCAAAAAGTTTTTTTCAATTGATAAAAAGTAAATATGATAAAAAGGAAAAGAAAAAGCTCGAAAAAAAAGAAAAAGAAAAAAAATTAAAAAATCAAAACAATAAAAAAAGTGACGAAACCTTAAAAGAATTATATAACAAAGTAAGTGAAGAAGCTTTTCACATAAATAAAAATAAAAGAAATATACCTAAAGTTTATTCAACAGTTAAAGACATATATATAATGGCTAATAATAATCCGGAGGAATTGTATCTGGAAAAATTAAGAATTAAAAATGAAGAAAAAAGTTTATGCTTGGATATAGAAAGACAAGAAAAAGAAATTGAATTACTTATAAAAGAAAAAAAAATAGAAATGGAAAAATCCAAAGAAAAATCAAAAAAGAATAATAAGGCAAAAATTAAAAAAACCATAAGCAAAAGAGAAGAAAATAGTAAAATTGAAGAATCCAAAGTAACTGATAAGTATAAAACTTCTGGAATTTATTTGAATAATAATAACCCAAGTGAAAGTGGTGAAGATAATAAAAATATTTCAGTTAATAAAATTAGTAAGAGTATAATTCCAAATGATGTCCCTAACCTTGAATTATCAGATATCATTAAATTAAAAGATAAAATTAATTCTACTTTAATAGAAATTTCTATAGATAATACAATTAAATATTTCAAAGATCAAATAGTTAATATGACAAAATTGTTTACAAAGCAGCAAGAGGAAAAAAATAAAGTGAAGATGAAAGATGAAAATGATAATGAAGATGAGAATATTAATCAAATAACTTTTTTTGAAAATACTAATTTTGAAAAAGAGTTAGATGACTTAAACAAAGTTAAAAAAGAAAAAAAAGTAGTTGAGCGAGGCAAAAGAAGACATACAAGAATTCAAAAATTTTTTGACCAAAGTTTTCTAAATAAGTCCAAAATGAGATCAAATAGCAAAATGAGCTATTTTTTTCAGCATGGAGGAGAAGATGGCATGAATCAAATAAATGAAGAAGCTTTAATAAATAAAGAGATATCCTTTATTGATGATTTGTCATTATCAAGTTTAACTGATAGCTCTTTAAGCAATGATGCTCAGGGCAAAAAAAAATATAAAAAAGAAAACACTAATATTAAATATAGAACTAACAATATGTCTTTAACAAAATTAATAATTGATGATTCGAAATTTAATTTAAATAATATGAGTTTGATAGATAATAATGCATTCGATATTAATAGATACAATAGAAAAAGTGTAAATATTCAAAATACTGAACTAGAAAATTTCAATAATTTAATGGATAGTTTCAATGATAAAAAAAATATAGTTAATAAAAAGGAGCTACTAATAGATGATGATATTCTCATTAGGACTAAATTTGAAAAGCCACATTCTTCATTAAATTTTATAGAAAAATATGAAGATGAACAAAAATTCAATGAGCAAAATATTAAATTCAATTTAAATAAATATCTTAAAAATGAAGCTGAAAAAGATAATGATTTTATTAATAAAGATAGAAGAAAATCTTTTCTAGGGTTTTTGGAATATGCCCAATTTCAAAAAGAAATAAAGGAATTAGATGAAATGATTATAAATGATAAAGAAAATAATTCAAATATAAAGAAAAATGATTACAATCAAAATTCTTTATATTTTTTGAGTGAAGATTCATATTTGAGTAGAAATAATAATACTTCTGTTGAAGACATAGACTTACTCCCAGAGGAAATAAATGAAAACAGAATATATGAAAATGAGTTTTTAATCCATGATAATATTAACAAAAATTTAGAATCAAATAAATTGATAAAAAAAATACGAGAAGAGGTATTTGATAGGGAAAGCATTAATACAAATATTCATTTAAAAACAAATGAACTAAAAAATTTTTATGAAAGAGCAAATAAAAAATTGGACGAATTATTATATGTAAATAAAAGAAAAATAAGAATAAGAAAAGAATCGAATTTAAATGTAAGTGGAATAAAGAAAGATTCAAATTTTAATAAAATTATAAAAATATTAGAGACAAATGCTGAACAGGAGTTAAATAATAAAAGTCCAAAAGAGGAAGAAAATGAGGGCGAAGCTAAGGAAAAAAATAAAAATAATGAATTAATTGCTCAGCCGGATGGTTTAATTCCAAATGGGAAATTTATAAATAGTTCAAATAATAGTCCGAAGAAAAGCAATCAGAAATATATAAATAGTCTAAGTGTGAGTCCAAAAAAAAATAACCAAAAATTAAATGAAGAAAAAAAAAATAATAATGAGAATAATGCGGATGAAAAAAAAGTTTCTAATAATAAAATTCTTTTTGACCATTTAAGTAATAAAAATGAACAAAATTCTGAACTCCCTTTGTTAAATAAACAACAGACTATGAAATTACTTAACAAAAATATTAAAAGCAAAGAAAATCAAAAATATAACATAAAATATGCTAGATCCTTAAGATCAAATAAATTTGATAATTTAATTAATGATTCTGACAATTATCTATCTAATGAAAATGGGATTTACAACAAAATGAATAGAAATAGAACTATCAATAAGAAAATAAATTATTTTATTTTTAAAGCAAAAAGCATTGATAAAAATATAAATAAATATCCAACTGAGAATTCAAATAAATTTTTGGTCAAAGAAGAAAATAAAGAATATACTGATCCTTTAACTGTTAAACAAGAAATGATTCCTTCTAATTTAAGAGGAAAAAAATATTATATGAATTATTTATATAATATTCAAGATAAGGATGTTAAAGTTAAAGACAATTTTTTAATTGATCATTGGGAAGATGAAGTTCTAAGAAATAAAATTAAAAAAATAGCAAGAAAAGCTTTACCAGAAAGAACAGAAGCATATTTCGTTTTTAATAATAAAAAATTAAAATTAAAAAAATATAAATATGTTTATATTAATGATAATAAATATGATGAAAGTGAGTTAACTTACCTAACTCTTAAATTGAAATATCTTCCTTTAAATGTATTAGCCTTAACTCCTAAAAGACTTAGAAATTTCGGGAAATTTGCTGCTAAAAAAGAAATAAATAATGGAGCATTAGGATGTAATCCTGATTCATATTTTATGAGTAAAATTAAAACTAATACACACCAATTGAATTCATATAATTCTAGAAGTGGGAGAAATAAGTCTGACAAAATTAGGAGTAAAGGCTCTTTAATGATGAGCTCGGCATTTACTGATAGTTTTTTATTTCAAGATGAAGTTAGATTAAAGAGAAATGTTTTCGAAAAAATTTATAAAAAAATTGAGGAATTTAATTATTTAACTTTATCATATTATTTTCTTAATGAAGAAAAATTATTTTTTAAATTCATCGATCCTAAAAAACGAGAAGAACTTAAAAATAATGAAAAAGAAAAAAATAGGATAAAATATAATAAATTAAATGTAAAAAATGAAGTAGAAAATATAAAATTATTTGATTACAAAACAAATTCAAGTATATATATTAAATGGAGTGGAGAAGAAATATTATATCATTCTGATGCAGACCAAAATAAAAAAAAATGGAACAAAATAATAAATTCTTTAGAAGATTTTAATATGATTATATGGCATGAAAATAGCTATATAAAAAATTTACAAAAATTAAGATATGCTTTTTATGTTTTTGCAATTAATGATTATTTTGATTATACAATATTATCTGTGGTAATGATAAATTCATTTTTTTTAGCTCTTGATGGAAATCTTTTAAAGCCTGAAATATCGAATAAGCTTAATATAGGGAATTATGTTTTTAATATGATATTTATTTTTGAATATGTTGTAAAATTTATAGGATTAGGTCCTCTTGTTTATTATTCTGATGCTTTTGCTTATTTAGATACAGTTATAATTTGTTTTGGTATATTAGATATGGCTACCCCTGGAAATACAGATGAAATAGTTGGTTCAAAAAAATCATTTAGTTCACAATTGTCTTTTTTGAGAGTTTTTAGGATTTTTCGAGTTGTTAGATTAGCAAAAGTTTTAAGAAGATTAAAATCAATGAGATTGATTATTGTTTCAATAAAAAAATCTTTAACAAGTGTTTATTATATAGTATGTATTCTTGTTTTATTTATATTAATTTTTGAATTATTAGGTATGTCTCTAATGAATCAAAATAGACACTACCAATCTTTTTTAGAAGGGTTTTATACCACTTATCAATCATTAACTTTACAAAATTGGGATGAACTTTTCATTGAGATGTGGCCTTTAAATCATTTTTGCTTTTTTTATTTTGTAGTCTGGATTTTTTTGGGCAATTATATTTTATTCAATTTATTTATATCTATACTAGTGCAATCCTTTGGAGAAAATGAGAGAGAAGAAGAAGATGATTTAAGTGAGGAGGAGTTATTCGAAAAACTTTATACACTTCCAGACTATTTATATACTATAAAAAATAAAATAGCAGATAAAAACTTAGCAAAAATACATGCCCAGAGAAAAATAGTAAATAGAGAAATATTAAATTATAAAGTTAATTATTCGACTACTAATGTATTTACTAAATCTGCAGATATAATATCAAAGTATTCCACTTCAAATATTTTATTAAATGACTCTATTAATGAAGATAATGAAAAAAATGAAAATGATGAATTAAAATCGAATATTTTCTCCCAAGTTTATCAAGAAACTTATAATGAAGATAATAATATTTATAATCAAAAATTAAAAAATTGGCAAAAAATTAATAAGTTGTTTAAAAATAATGATTGTGAAAATTCTCTATTTTTCATTCCACAAGAAAATGGATTTCGTATTTTTTGTATGGAATTAATAAATAAAAAATCATTTGATAATTTTATATTATTAATTATTACATTATCAACAATAAGATTAATATCTGATACTTTTATAAATGGATATACATCAGTTTTAGCATTTGATATATTAGATACAGTTTTTAATTTTGTTTTTTTAATGGAAGCCTTATTTAAAATATGTGCAATGGGATTTTGTTTTGATGATGGTTCTTATATAAGAGATAATTGGAACAAAATAGATGCTCTTATTGTTTGTTGTTCTTTTGTTGAATATCATAATATATTACAAAAATATTTTTACTCAAATGATCTTTCTAATTCTGTTGAATTCCTTCAAGTATTAAGGTTATTAAGAACTTTAAGGCCATTAAGATTTATTTCGCATAATGCTCAATTAAAATTGGTTATCACATCTTTATTTGATTCAATATTTTCTATAATTAATGCCTTATTTATCTTAATTGTGGTATTATTTATGTTTAGTATTATTGGAATCTCTTTATTTTACTCTCATTATCATGATTGCTATGTTTTAAAATCAAATGGCATTTTCAATTTAGCAACTGATTCATTTAATAATATGTTGGCAGAATATGAAATTAAAAATGATATTACATTAATATCTAGTTTTTGTGCAGATAAATATAATGGAGTCATGGATACCGGCCCTACTTTTAAATTTTCAAACATTAAAACAGCTTTTATAACATCATATATACTTTCAACAATGGAAGAGTGGCCAAATATAATGAATAGTTATAGAGTATACAGCGAATACTATGGAATATATTTTATAGTTTTTAATTTAGTTGTTGCTTATTTCTTTTTAAATCTATTTACAGGAATTTTATTCAAATATTTTAATGAAGCTTATAAAAAAGAACAAAAAATTGCAAAAGATGATAAAAAGGCTCCAAAATATTATGATTTTTTAACACAAATAATGGGAGCTCAAAGTGATTATATAATATGGAATAAACCAATGAAAGGAACGTTCAAATATTTCTTAAGAAAAATTGTAGATAGTGACATATTTGAAAATATAATAATGGTATTAATTTTTCTTAATATGATTGTAATGGCTTTAACATATGAAGGATGCTCTGAGAACTATTCAAATTTTCTTAAATCATTCAATTATTTATTTAATTTTATTTTTATGTTTGAATGTTTATTAAAGCTAATAGCGTATGGGATAAAGCCATATTTTTATTCTTCTTGGAATAAATTTGATTTTGTTATTGTTATGGTATCAATATTGGATATAGTAATTGCAGACATTGATGGAATAGATGCAAGTTTCCTAAAAACTTTCCAAATAATCCGTGTATTAAAAGTAATAAGAGTAATAAGAGTGATAAGACTTGTTAAAATCTTAAAAGAACTCGAGAAACTAATTCAAACATTTCAATGGTCTTTTTCAGCACTAGTAAATATATTAATTTTAATGATATTAATATTTAGTATCATAGCATTAATAGGATGTTATCTCTATGATGGAGATAGATATGAAAATTATAAAGATAAATTTGCCTATATTAATGAATATTATAATTTTGATAATTTTTATTCTGCATATTTATTAATATTCAGATGTTCCACAGGAGAAAATTGGAATAATATAATGGAGGAAATGGCATACAGGAATGAAGGGAAAGAAGAAGCATATTCTTTTGCTTTTTTCATATTAAGTAATTTTTTCACAGCTATAATATTATTAAATCTTTTGCTTATGGTTACATTACAACAATATGACGAATTTAGAAATAAAAAGTATAATCCAATAGATAAATTCAATTCATTTTTAGCTGATTTCAATAACGCATGGAATAAATTTTCAACAGAAGAAGATAGTGGATTCAGAATTAAGAAATATTTAGTGTCGCAATTTTTCATGGAATTAAACTGGAGAAAACTAAATTTTCCAGAAAAGGGAAAACTTGAAAGCATAAAAAAATACATAAGTGATTTAAAATTATATATAGATATGGATGATTATGTGTATTATCATGATGTAGTTTTTAAAATTATCTATAAGCAAATGGGGTCTCAAATTGATAGATCTAATCCTGAAAATAATTTGATTTTTAAAACTGAGAAAATTCTCCAAAAAAAAATAAAAAATATAATTAATAAATATGCTTCTAAAAAATTGAAAAATGACCAAAAAAATATATTGATAAGTTTCAATCCTTTGACATCTTATTTATATTATAAATTATCTTTTCAATATTTGAAAGCATTTATTAATTATTATAAAGAAAATATGGAATTGCTCCAACATTTAGAAGAATCAAAAGAAAGTGAGTTGTTTAACTCTTCAGAAGATTCTGATAGTAGTAATCAAAATGATAAAAGTAGCAGTGAAAGTGGAAGCAGTAGGAGTAGTAGTAGCAATGATAGCAATAGTAATAGTAATAGCAAAAAAAATAGCTCTAGTGGAGTTGAAAAAGAAGATAGCAAAAATAATAGCTCTTTGAAAAAGGAAGAAAATTCTAATTAAAATGGTAAAGTTAAAGATAAAGACAAGGATAATCCTGAATCTAATAAAGAAATGAATAAACAAGATAATTCTAGTAAAGAAAGTCCAAAATAAAAGAAAACTATTAAAATCAAAATTTGTGATAAAAATTTAGAAAATGATAAATAAAAAGGTATAATAATAATGCTATTTACATATTAATATTATATTAAGAG
>OCTX011992090.1_pt1 | contig 10569 bp, 7 predicted proteins | sample 1539691 | NCBI WGS metagenome assembly OCTX01 (sample SAMN02144231, study PRJEB22623) | gut metagenome | biome: sheep rumen | host: Ovis aries | place: New Zealand | reverse complement strand
GCACTTGCGTGTGATCCGAAGATTCTTCTGTGCGACGAGGCGACCAGCGCCCTGGACCCGCAGACAACCCAGCAGATTCTCCAGCTTCTGAAAAAAATCAATCAGGAGACGGGCATCACCATCGTGATTATTACGCACCAGATGTCGGTCGTGCGGGAGATCTGCCGCAATGTGGCCATTGTGGAAAACGGACAGATCGTCGAGCAGGGGCTGGTGGAGGAGATCTTCACCCACCCGAAGTCCCGCGCGGCGAGACAGCTGGTCATCGAAGGAAAGGATCCGGACCAGTGGGAGGAGCCCGCGCAGAAAGGCGCCGGCGAACTGCCGATTCTGGAGGAAAACCGGAAAATCCGCATCGTCTTCTCCAGCAATGATTCCAAGGAGCCGGTGGTGGCCAATATGGTGCTGAAATTCGGGACGCCGGTCAACATTCTGAAGGCGGACACGAAGGACCTGAACGGCACGGCCCGCGGCGAGATGATTCTGGGACTGAACGGAAGCCGCGAGCTGGAGGATGAGATGATTCAGTATCTGATCGACCGGGGACTGGCCGTCGAGGAGGTGCAAAGCCATGTGGAGTAAAGAAGTCATCGATATGATTATCAGAGGAATCGGCGAGACACTGTACATGAGTGTCTTCGGAACGTTCTTCGGGTATGTGCTCGGGCTCCCCTGGGGAACTGTCCTTGCGGTGACGGATCAGGACGGGATCCGGCCGAACCGGATCGTCTACCGCGTTCTGGATGTGATTACGAACATCATGCGAAGCATTCCGTTCCTGATCCTGCTGATCCTGATCATTCCGTTCACACGCCTGCTGGTCGGCAAGAGCTATGGTTCCACGGCGACTATCGTCCCGCTGGTGGTCTCGGCCGCGCCCTTTATCGGCCGCATGGTCGAGTCTTCCTTAAAGGAAGTGGACAAGGGTGTCATCGAGGCGGCGCAGTCCATGGGCGCCTCGACCATGCAGATCATCCTGCGCGTCATGCTGACGGAGGCCAGAGTATCGCTGGTGATGGGCGCCGCGATCTGCTTCGGCACGATCCTGGGCTACTCGGCCATGGCCGGAACGGTCGGCGGCGGCGGCCTCGGCGACATCGCGATCCGCTACGGCTACCACAGATGGCAGGCGGATATCATGATTGTGACCGTGGTCCTGCTGGTCATTCTGGTGCAGATTTTCCAGTTTGCCGGCATGAAAATCGCGGCAAAACTTGACAAGCGAAAGTAAATATAGGAAAAAAGAACTGTACAATTAACATGCGGACGGAAGACGGGGCAGTTTCCCGTTTCCGGGAAAAGAGGGAAAAATGATTGCAGTACTGGCCGCCGGGCTGATTCCGGCAATTTTACTGATGAGGTGGGTTTATCAGCAGGACAAAATTGAGAGGGAGCCGGTGAAGCTTCTTCTGAAGATTGTGGCCTTCGGCGCCATCAGCTGCTTTCCTGCGATGATCCTGGAGATGATCGGAACCTATATCATGGAGTATCTTCCGCTGGATCCGGCAGGAATCCCTTACGGCCTGATCATGAATATTCTTGTCATCGGCCTCTCGGAAGAATTCGTGAAGCGATTTGCGATGAAGAAGCCGACCTACAACAATCCGGAATTCAACTACACCTTTGACGGCGTGGTGTACGGCGTGGCGGCAGCGATGGGGTTTGCGGGACTGGAGAATGTCCTGTATATCATGGACTTCGGCTTCAACGTAGCGCCGATCCGCGCGGTGACCGCAATTCCGATGCACGCAATCTGCGGCGTCTTCATGGGCTTCTACTACGGACAGATGAAGTATGCCGAGCTTTGCGGCGATCAGCCGTCCGCGAAAAAGTTCTGGGCACAGTCCCTGTGGATTCCGGCAGTTCTGCACGGCATTTATGATTTTGCCGCCAGCTCGGAGAGCACGGCGCTCAGTATCTGCTGGCTGATTTTCGTCATTGTCCTGGATATTTATGCTTTCAGAGCACTGAAGAGCATGGCTGCGCAGGACCGGTCGATACACCAGAACGATATCTTCAGATCTTTCTGATAAATCAGAAAAAAACATTTGACAAGCAGGATTGTTTCGGGTATATTAGAGCATGTCCTCGCGAGAGGCCATGTGTGCAGATGTAGTACAATGGTTCGTATACGGCCTTGCCAAGGCTGAGATGCGGGTTCGATTCCCGTCATCTGCTCGTTAAAAAGTCCGGTCTGACCGGACTTTTTTTGTGCCTTCAGGACAGGCTCATGGGGTATAATGACTTAGAGGCAATGAGAGTCTGCAGGGTTTTCGCAGGGCAGCGCAGGATCCGGGATACCCGGAAGAGCAAATGGAGAATTCATGGGAGAAGAGAGCGGGAAGAAGCAGGATCGGTTCACTTATCTGACGACGACGCCGGTGCCGAAGCTGATCAGTATGCTGGCGGTGCCGACGGTGATCAGTATGCTGGTGACCGGCATCTACAACACGGCTGACACGTTCTTTGTCGGGCGGATTTCGACGCAGGCCACGGCGGCCGTCGGGCTGGTCTTCTCCGTCATGGCCATCATTCAGGCGCTCGGATTTTTCTGCGGGCACGGCTCCGGCAATTATCTGGCGCGCATGCTGGGCGCCGGAAACCAGAAAGAGGCCAATGAGGCGGCCTCGACAGGTTTTGCCCTGGCCATGATCATCGGTGTGGTGCTGGCCGTCCTGGGCATCCTGTTTCAGGACACCATCGCTTCCTGGCTCGGCGCGACCCCCACAACCATTGCAGATACAAAGGCTTATATGCGGATCATTCTGATCGGCGCGCCTTTCATGATGTGCCAGTTCGTCGTCAACAATCAGCTCCGATTCCAGGGCAGTGCAAATTATGCCATGATCGGCCTGATGTGCGGTGCGATCGCCAATATCTTTCTGGATCCCCTGCTGATTTTCGTCTTTCATATGGGCGTCGCCGGCGCGGCGGCCGCGACGGTCGCGGGACAGGTCATCAGCTTTTTTGTCCTGCTGGCAGGCACCCGCAGGGGAGAGAATATCCGCCTGAGCATCCGCAATGTACATTTGAACCCGCACTATCTGTTTGAGATTATCAACGGCGGTATTCCGTCCCTGTTCCGTCAGGGCCTGGCCGCCATCGCGACGCTGCTTTTAAATATGGCGGCCGGCAGATACGGCGGCGACGCCGCGATCGCCGGCATGTCTGTCGTGACGCGCGTCATGATGCTGGTTTCCAGTGCACTCATCGGCTTCGGACAGGGCTATCAGCCGGTCTGCTCCTTCAACTACGGCGCAAAGCTGCGGACCCGCGTCCGGGAGGGCTTTTTCTTCTGCCTGAAGATCGGCACGGCTTTCCTGACCGTCGGCGCGGTGCTCTGTTTTGCCTTCGCACCCCGCATCATTCAGCTGTTCCGCGATGATCCGGACGTCATCGCCGTCGGAACGGTGGCGCTGCGCTGTCAGTCCCTGGCTCTGCCTTTCCAGGCTTTCATCGTCATGACCAACATGATGCTGCAGTCCATCGGAAAGGGCTTCAAGGCTTCCGTGACCGCCTCCGCCCGGAACGGGATCTTCTTTATTCCGCTGATTCTGATCCTTCCGCAGCTGCTGGGGCTGCTCGGTGTGGAGATCACGCAGGCGGCGGCAGACTTCCTTTCCCTGGCCGTTTCCGTCCCCTTCGCCGTCACGGAACTGCGGCAGATGACAGAGGACGGACCCTTTGAGGAAGCTCCGGACTGAGTTACGAAAATTTATAGTTTATTTTCGAAACTTTATATATTCCTTAGAAAGTGAACACAATTTGGACACACTTTCCCCTTAAGATGATATCAAGTCAGTTGACAAACAACGACTTACCTATCTCCCCCTCATAAGATGAAAACAGCAGAAGCGCGGCAGAGCCCGCGCTTTTGTTGATGTCAGGGGTTCTTGATGCCTCATCAGGCAAAATCTGATACACTGTTGGAAGGAACATCCGTCACAGAAGCGTGCGCCGCAGGTAAGGAGCAGCGAGATGAAAATTCTGCAGTGTCAGACACATGTTTCGGAAGATAAAAAGGCAAATCTGGATCAGATGAGAGGCTGCTTTGAAGAGGCAGCCCGGTGCGGCGCGGATCTGATCACCTTCGGAGAAATGTTCACCTGTCCCTATGAGACGAAGCGGTTCCCGCTGTACGCCGAGGAGGAAGGCGGGGAGTCCTTTACACATTTTGCCGCGCTCGCCAGGGAATACGGAATCCTGGTCAGCGCCGGATCCATTCCGGAAAAAGCGGCTGAGAAAGACGGAAAAACAGCGGTTTACAACACGGCTTACGTGTTTGACCGAAAAGGTCAAAATATTGCAAAACACAGGAAAATGCACCTTTTTGACATCGCGGTGCGCGGAGGCCAGGCTTTTCGGGAATCCGAGACGCTGACCGGCGGAAAGCAGGTCACCGTCTTCGACACAGAGTTCGGAAGGATGGGACTGTGCATCTGTTTTGACCTGCGCTTCCCGGGATTGTTCCTTGAGATGGCGCGGCAGGGCGCGGTGCTGGTTCTCGTTCCCGCCGCCTTCAACCCGACGACGGGGCCGGCCCACTGGGAGCTTCTGTTCCGGGCGCGGGCGCTGGACAATCAGTGCTTCCTGATCGGGACTTCGCCGGCACAGGACCCGGCGGCTTCCTATCACGCATACGGACATTCCATTATCACGGATCCCTGGGGCACCGTGCTCTCACAGACAGATGAAAAAGCGGGAACGGTTCTCACGGAAATTGACCTTGCCAGGGTGCAGGAGATCCGCGAACAGCTTCCGGTGCTGAGCGCTGCGAATATCTGAGCTTCCGGTGCTGAGCGCCGCGAAAATGTGAGTGACCGGTGCGGCGGCTCGAAGAGAGAAACAGCCATTCATAAAAAGAAGGCGGAGGATGAGAATTGGATAAGCACAATACGAATCTGCTGATTCTGAAAATTCTGCAGAATTATACGGATGAAGAGCACAGGCTCACGCAGCAGGAGATCCTGCACATGCTGAAGTCCGATTACGATCTGGACGTGGACCGGCGGACGGTCCGCAGCAACCTGGATTATCTGACAGACCTGGGGTATGACATTCTGTATGACGACGGCTGGTATCTCGCTTCGCGCGATCTCGAGGACGCGGAGCTGCGCATGCTGATCGACAGTGTGCTGTTCTCCAACAATCTCTCCGCACAGCAGGCCAAAACACTGATTGAAAAGCTCCGGGGCATGGGCAGCAGGTCCTTTTCCGCGAAAGTCAATCATGTGGCGATGCTCTCGGAAATGCATCACTCGGACAACAAGCAGATTCTGTATTCCATGGATCTGATCAGCGACGCCATCGACGAGGGCAGGAAAATCCGTTTCACCGGCTGTCATTACGGGACGGATTTCAATATGCACAAGAGCAGTGAGCACGTCGTGAGTCCTTATCAGATGGCGGCCAGCAACGGGCGGTTTTATCTGATCTGCCACGATGACCGGCATCCGGAACAGGCCTATGTCTATTACCGGCTGGACCGTATGACGGACGTAGAGATCATGGAGGAAACAGCTCAGACGCCCGTCGGACCGGACGGGAAGGAGGCGGAGCTGAATCTGCCCAGGCACATGGCGGAGCACGTCTATATGTTTCCCGGCAGCAGTGTGCCGATCCGCATCCGGACGGCGCCCTGGATGATGGAAAATCTCATCGACTGGTTCGGAAAAGATTTCCGGATCCTGTCCAGAAATGAAAAGGAACTGATTGTGCGCCTGCACTGCAGCGAGGACGCTTTCTTCTACTGGGCGATGCAGTACGCGGGCGGCGTCGAGGTGCTGGAGCCCGCCTCCCTGCGGGACAGGCTGCGGGAGAGTGCGCAGCAGATGCTTGCAAAATACGGAACAGACGCGGAGACAGAAGGCGGCGGATTCATCAGGCAGAGCGCGTCGGAAAGCGAGGAGAAAAATGCTTGACGGAATCAAAAGATACGACATGCACAAAGAGGTTCCGCGCCAGCATCTGCGCGGACTGATCCTGGCTCTGTCTTATCCGGATCTGATAAAACATCAGAACCGGATTGAGAAGACGGATATGGAGGGAATCAAGCCGCCCTATTTATTACTGTGCAATCACAACGCCTTCATGGATTTCAAAGTCGCCTCCAAAGCCATGTGGCCGGCGCGGGCCAGCTTTGTCGTGGCCATCGACGGTTTTGCGAAACGGGAATGGCTGCTGCGGCTGATCGGCTGCATCTGCACGAGAAAATTCACCAGCGACCTTGCGCTGGTCCATCAGCTGCAGCGTGTCGTCGAAAGGGGAGACATCGCGGTGATGTATCCGGAAGCCCGCTATTCGCTGTGCGGAACCACCGCCGTCCTGCCGGAGTCCATCGGCAAGCTCGCCCGGGTCCTTAAGGTGCCGGTCGTCGTGCTGATGTGCCACGGGCACCACGTCAATTCGCCCTTCTATCATCTGCCGGATCACGGCGTCAGGGGAACGCGCGCCGAGATGAAATGCATTCTGCGGCCGGAGGAGATCGGGAAGCTTCGCGCGGGAGAGATCACAGACCGGATCCGGTCGGCTTTTGTCTATGATGATTTCAGATGGCAGCAGGAGAACCGCATCCCGATCACATACCCGCACAGAGCGGAGGGCCTGCACAAGGTGCTGTATCAGTGCTGCGCCTGCGGGACAGAGTATCAGATGACCTCGGAGGGAACGCAGCTGAAGTGCGGTGCCTGCGGGAGGACCTGGGAGCTGAATGAATACGGTGAGCTGATCCCGGGCTATGATACCGGGGAGGCGCAGACTTTTGCCCATGTGCCGGACTGGTATGAGTGGGAGCGGGAAAACGTCCGCAGGGAAGTAGAGCAGGGCACTTATCATTTTGCCTGCACGGCGCGCGTGGACGCGCTGCCGAACGGGGACGGATATATCGACCTCGGGACGGCCTGCTTCGTACAGGACATGGAAGGCTTCCATGTGACCGGAAAAGTCGGCGACACCGCGGAGCACCCGTCGTCTGTTCGCGAGGCCGGAAAGAAGCGGACGAATCTGCACCTCAGTGAGAGCCGCCAGAAGAAGATTCTGGAAGAATATGCCGGGGAGGCATATGAGATCCGGATCCCGGCCGCGGCCATCTATTCCTGCCACATAGAATACGAGTATCTGGGGCAGGTCGGCGACTGTGTCGATCTGAATCTGCACGATGATACCTTCTATATTTATCCGCAGGACTGTGCCTTCTCCGTGACCAAAATCGCGCTTGCGACCGAGGAGCTTTATGCGCACGCGGCAAAACAGCGCAGCGGCTTGTCACATCTTGCGGAACATGCCTGAAATTGCTATCATTTTTAATGAGAGATTATGACATTCTGAAAGAAGACAGAAAGGCTTTACTGCATGAGCGTTCGTGACTTATTCAAACCGGTTGACATGACCGAGGGCGATCCCGTAAAAAAGATCGTCGCATTCTCGATTCCCATGCTGATCGGCAACATCGCACAGCAGCTTTACAACACCGTGGACAGCATCATTGTCGGGCGCTTTGTGGGCGATAACGCTCTGGCTGCCGTGGGCGGCGCGGGTCCGATTCTGAACCTGATGCTGGTCCTCTTTATCGGTATTTCCGTCGGTGCGAGCATCATGGTCTCGCAGTATTTCGGCGCGCGTGCGAGGGAGGAGCTCTCCCGCACGATCGGCGCCTGTATTGTGATGACGGTGGTCGCATCGATCATGATCATGATCGTCGGACCGCTGATTTCCGGGCCGCTGCTGCGGCTTCTGAACACGCCGGAAAGCATCCTGGGGTGGTGTATCGAATATCTGAATATCATTTTCATCGGTATCCTGGGCGGCGGCCTCTATAACATTCTGAGCGGTGTGCTGCGCGGTCTGGGCGATTCCGTGTCCGCGCTGATTTATCTGCTGGTGGCGACGGTCCTGAATATCATCGGCGACTATGTGTTCGTCGTCTATTTCTCCATGGGTGTGGCGGGCGTCGCGCTCGCGACCGTGCTCGCGCAGATTGTCTCCGCGGTCCTGTGTCTGAGAAAGCTCCTCAAGATGAGCGATATTTTCGACCTGAACCGCGAAATGCTGCGGCCGGAGAAAAAGTATGTGCGCCAGCTGGTTAAGCTGGGCCTTCCGTCCGGTGTCACGCAGGCTATCTTCTCCATATCCATGATCGTTGTTCAGTCCCTGACCAACAGCTTCGGCGAGCTCTTCATCGCCGCCAACGTCATTGTCATGAGAATTGACGGCTTCGTCATGATGCCCGCCTTCTCCTTCGGCAGTGCCATGACCACCTTCGCGGGACAGAACATCGGAGCGGACAAAATGGAACGGGTCTCCGAGGGTACGAAGCGCGGAACGCTTGTGGCGATGGGCACCTCCACCGTGCTGACCGTGCTGATTCTGCTGTTCGGCCGGCACCTGATGGCCATCTTTACCAGCACCGAGGCGCTGATCGAAGTCAGCTATCACAACATGCAGATTCTGTCCGCGGGCTATATCGCCATGGAAGTGACGCAGTGCCTGTCCGGCGTCATGCGCGGCGCGGGCGACACGGTGACGCCGATGTGGATCTCCATCCTGAACTCGGTCATCATCCGTGTGCCGCTGGCCTATATTCTGGTCGGACTGACCAGGACGCCCGAGCTGCCGCAGGGCAACTTCTATATGATGCCGACCTCGCTCCTGATCACCTGGCTGATCGGTGCCTGCATCACCTTCGCGATGTACAAGCGCGGAAAGTGGAAAGAAAAAGCCGTTATCAACATCTGAAAAAGATCTGACAACCGGCATAAGATAAAATTTCAAAAGGGGGGAAACCATGAAAATTTTATTTGCAACCAGTGAGTGCGCGCCGTTCTCCAAGTCCGGCGGACTTGCGGATGTCGCTTTTTCTCTGCCGCCTGCATTAAAGAAGGCAGGAGATGAGGTGGAAATCATCACACCTTATTATCAGTGCGTGAAAAAGCGCTTCGGGGACAAAATCACGTATGTGAAGGACATCACGGTACAGCTGGGCTGGCGCAGCCTTTACTGTGGTCTGATGCGCGGCGAGCTGAACGGCGTGACGGTCTGGTTTGTGGACAACCAGGAATTCTTTGACCGTCCGAAGCTTTACGGATACGACGACGATCCGCTGCGTTTCGCCTTCTTCTCACACGCGGTGATCGATCTGCTGCCGGAGTACAGCTTCCGGCCGGACATCATCCACTGCAACGACTGGGAGACAGCGCTCGTGATCATGTATCTGAAGAGCGAGCAGGTCTACCGGCCGGAGCTCAAGTCGGTCAAAACCGTCTATACCATTCACAATATTGCCTACCAGGGACAGTACGCCGCATCCATGCTGGAAGACGTCTTCGGACTGGACGGCGGCTGGTATGCCGGCGGCCTTGGCTATGAATATGAGCACCGTCACGACATCAACCTGATGAAGGGCGCGATGCTGATGGCGGACGCCGTCTCGACCGTCTCGCCCAACTACGCCAGAGAGCTGCACTTCGCGCAGTACGCCTACGGCCTGCAGGATGTGGTCGATATGATCGATTCCAGACTCTTCGGTATTCTGAACGGTATCGACGAGGAGCACTACAACCCGGCGACGGATCCGGTGATTCCCGCCAATTTCTCGCCGGACAACATGGCCGGCAAGGCGAAATGCAAACGGGAGATCCAGAAGCAGTTCGATCTGATCCAGGCGCCGGAGTGGCCGCTGCTCGGCTTTGTCGCGAGACTGAACGAGCAGAAGGGCATCGAGCTGATGAAACAGATTTTGCCCGGCCTCATGGATCTGGGCATCCAGCTCATTGTATTCGGTCAGGGCGATCAGCAGTATGTGGACTATTTCAACTGGGCGAAGGCAAAATGGCCGGGAATGGTCGGCTTCTCCAGCAACTATAACGAAGAGACAGCCAGCGCGGTCTTCGCAGGCGCGGATATGTATCTGATGCCGTCCCGCTTTGAGCCCTGCGGCCTGTCCCAGATGATGGCCATGCGCTACGGCACGGTGCCGATCGTTCACGCGACCGGCGGCCTGCGCGACTCGGTCCGCGCCTACAAGGAATTCGACGGTCTCGGGACCGGCTTCTCCTTCGTGGATTACACGGCCAAGGCACTGTACCTGGTCATCGTGGATGCCATCAAGGTTTACTTCGGCGACCGCGAGATGTTCAACACCATGCGCAGACGCTGCATGGAGCAGGATCTGTCCTGGGAGAAGAGCGCGGTGCAGTACCAGCGCATGTACGCGGAGATCGCGGACCTTGAGCACTCCCAGAAGAGAGAGGTCCCGTTCGAGAAGGCTTATGCGAAGCTGCGCGACGCGTACTACCGCATCGACGTCGAAAACCGCAGGAAGCACCCCGGCATCGTGGCCGACGATTACGACCGCGTCATCCAGATTCATTTCTTCGGACGCTCCGAGGGAACCATGTACACCAAGTACGCACAGGGCGAGCTGGAGATCCAGCCGTACACCTACAAAGCCGCGGACGCGTATGTCGACGCTTCCTATGACACACTGGTCGACATTGCGAGCGGCAAGAAGAGTTTTGACAACATGTTCCTGAACGGACAGATCAAGATCACCGGCAACCTCTCGAAGGGCTA
>OCTX012289375.1_pt1 | contig 10570 bp, 11 predicted proteins | sample 1539691 | NCBI WGS metagenome assembly OCTX01 (sample SAMN02144231, study PRJEB22623) | gut metagenome | biome: sheep rumen | host: Ovis aries | place: New Zealand | reverse complement strand
TGACATCTATATGACAATTTCAACTTGTCAACGCTTAATAATATTCTTTTCCCTTAAGGCTGTTATGGACTTTAAGGGAAAAGAAGTTTTAAAGGAGAAAATATGGCAGAAATGGCGCAGAAATCGAAGGAGCTGTCTAGCAGTATCAAATCAGTATCAAATTTGAGATGATGAAAAAGAAAAAGCCCTGTAAATCTTTGATCTACAGAACTTTCTGGAAGGGTGCCAGGACGGACTCGAAAGAGGCGTCTATTAATGATTGCCATCGCCAATGGAATAGATCTCGATGACGTGTATAATGTCATTGAGGGCGGGAACTTGATATTGGGAAGTGCTATTAGACATTAAAAATGCCGAGTAAAAGGTTTTATTCGGTGGTGCAAATGTGGCGCTTTATAGAAAACGAATCTTCAAAGGAACTGATATTCAGAACTTGCGGATTATATAAAGTGATTCCTTTGGGATTCGGTAAAATATAAACTTTGTTACCCTGGGCAACAGCTTTTCGAGCTGCATCAATTGTGCCTTCTGCCGCAAAGATAGTGTATATAGAGCAAAAAAACAAAAATAAATTGAGATAATTATTTGTTTTTGGCAACTAGCGGCAACTTCTGGCAACAAAACGGGGGTGCGGATGTCGTAACTTTGCAATGTGATTCAGCGGAATGTCACCCATGACTGAAAGGAATGCCATCTACGACTTGTCCGGACGTCATCTACGACCCGAAGCGATAATCCCTTACCCGGGACGGAGATTATCAGCACGAGGCGTAACGACCATCGGAACGACCCGAAGGGGCTATCGGCACAACCCGAAGGTGAGGGGCACCCTGAACGCAAAGCGTATCCCCGGGCCTGCATCGTCGGTCATCGTGACCTCAGCCACGACCGCGACTGTCCCTGTTTCGATGCCGTGGAAGAGTATGCAGCGTTACAGCCTTAATAACGAAAGCTCCATCGTCTGTTGACGATGGAGCTGAAATTTCAATGGCTGATATTGAAATAATTGTCTAAAGATTTGGAAGTTAAAGGAAAAATATCTATCTTTGTATCGATTACGAAAAAAATCGTAACGAAAAAATGCGTAATATGGAGAATCCCTTTAAATTCGGCACTATCGTACAAGTACCATTTATAGTGCATTGAAACGCCTGCAAAAGGATGGCTACGTCATCTACTCTGACCATTATGAGTTAGAAGACCCGTTCTTCAAAGAGTGGATTTTGGATAATAATAATTAGTGTGTGTAGCCGCATTGTTGGTAATGGAACACGTTCGAAAGTGGGTCAGGGGTTGCCAAACGAACAAGGAAAAAGTTGTTCTCTGTTTGGTCTATGCTACGTCGAATCTACATCGAACCTACGTCGAACCTACATCGAATCTACGTCGAACCTACGTCGAAGCTACATCGAATCTACGTCGAATCTACGTCGAATCTACGTCGAACCTACGTCGAACCTACATCGAACCTACATCGAATCTACGCCCGCAAGACATCGACCCTGTTTCGATGCCGTAAAAGAGTACGCAGTGCTATAGCCTAAATAACGAAAGCTCCATCGTCTGTTGGCGATGGAGCTTTGTTTAATATGAGGCCGTGCAGGGGATGCCGGCAGCGATGACACGGTCGCGTATCTGGTCGAGTTGCTCGTGCGTTGCCTTGAGCAGTCCCTGGGTGGGCGTCTCTCGGTCGATGGTGTAGATCATCACCTGACGGGGACCGATCTCCTTCACTGCTTCCAGCCAGGGAGCCACGTATACCTCGCCTGTGTTATCGACGCTCTCGCCGTCGCATTCACCACGCATGAACATAGTCTGGATGATGAGGTGGCCGTCGAACGCCTTCATGTGGCGGATGATGGCTGCGACGTCGTAGGTGCCGTTGGGATGATCCACCTTATTAATATATAGAGGATCGACGGTGTCGAGTTTCAGGATGTTATTATCGACCAGCATGAGGGCATCGTGAACCTGCTGGCGATGGATCATCGTGGAATTGCTGAGTACGGAGACCTTGGCATCAGGACAGTACTGATTGCGCAGACGGATGGTGTCGGCGATGATTTCGGCGAAGTGAGGGTGGCAGGTAGGTTCACCGTTGCCAGCGAAGGTCAGCACGTCGGGCAGACGACCTTCGGTTCGCATGGCCTGCAACTTCTCTTCCAGTTTCTGCGCCACCTCTTCTCTCGTCGGAAGGGGCAACTCGGGGCGATGGTCTTCGTTGAAGCCGCACTCGCAATAGATGCAGTCGAAACTGCACACCTTTCCGTCGGCGGGCAAGAGGTTGATGCCAAGCGAAAGTCCGAGGCGACGGCTGTGGACAGGTCCGAAAATGGGGGATGGATAGATAATTGTACTCATAATGCCTGCAAAATTACAATATTTTTTGGAGTTGCCAAAAAAAAAGTGTATCTTTGCACCCGAATTCAATTTTTTACGTACGTAAGGTTAATGAAAAGACGCAAAAGAAATGCTGGCAGCCGTCGTGGTATGCAGATGGTGACATTATGCATCAGTACAGCGATGGTGCTCGTACTGCTGGGCTTAATCGTGTTCTCTGTGCTTACCTCCCGTAACTTGTCGGCGTGGGTCAAGGAGAATCTGACGGTGACGCTCATGCTGAAAGACGAGGTGAGCGTGAACGAGGCGAAACTGCTCTGCCGTGATTTGTATCACCGTCCGTATGCCCGTAATATCGACTATATCAGCCGTGAACAGGCGCTCAAGGAGCAGACGGAGGCTATGGGGTCCGACCCTTCGGAATTTCTGGGTACGAATCCCTTTTCGGCAACGTTAGAGCTGCAGATGAAGTCTGACTACGCCAACCGCGACTCCCTGAAGTGGATTGCGGCCGAGTTGAAGCGGAATCCGAAGGTGACCGATGTGGCCTATCAGGTGGATCTCATGGATCGGGTGAACAGCAACATCGCCAAGATCAATATCCTGCTGCTGATTATTGCAGCCCTGCTGACGTTCGTCTCCTTCTCCCTGATCAGCAACACGGTCAGACTGAGTGTCTATTCCCGTCGTTTCCTCATCCACACCATGAAACTGGTGGGCGCTTCGTGGGGCTTTATCCGGCGGCCTTTTATGAGACAAGGTCTGCTGGTAGGCATCCTGGCGGCTATCCTGGCCATCTGTGTGCTGGGTGGCTGCATCTATGGACTGCTCTATTACGAGCCGAAGCTGATGAGCATTATCACCTGGGAGGTGCTGGTCATCACTGGTGTGGCCGTATTGCTGTTCGGCATTATCATCACGAGTATCAGTTCCTATATCTCAGTCAATAAGTTCCTGCACATGTCGCCAGGTGAGTTGTATAAGATATAGTGAATAGTGAAAAGGGAATAGTGAAAAATTATGGATAAGAAAAACTTTGCTTTTGATAAGATGAACTTCATCCTGCTCGCAGTAGGGATGGTCATTGTCATTATCGGTTTTTTATTGATGGTCGGTCCCAATTCCACGGATGCAGCCTTCGAGCCTGACATCTTCAGTGTGCGCCGCACGAAAGTGGCTCCTGTCGTATGTCTTTTCGGCTTCGTGTCTATGATCTATGCCATCATCAGAAAACCAAAGGATTAAGATTGTATTATGGATTGGATTGAAACCCTTATTGTGGCTATCGTCGAGGGTCTGACAGAATTTCTGCCCGTCTCTTCGACTGGTCATATGATTATTGCCCAGAATCTGCTGGGTGTGCCTCAGGGAGACCCCTTTGTGCACGCTTTCACATTTATCATTCAGTTTGGTGCCATCCTCTCGGTGGTGTGTCTCTATTGGAAGAAATTCTTCCAGTTCGACCATTCACCGGTGCCTGCCGGCAGTTCGATGTGGCAGAAGCTGAAGCATAAGTACTACTTCTATTGGTTGCTCATCGTCGGTGTGCTGCCGGCCGTTGTCATCGGTCTGGCTGCCAAGAAGTCTGGCCTGCTCGACTGGCTGCTCGACAGTGTCGAGGTGGTAGCCGTCATGCTGGTAGTGGGTGGTATCTTTATGTTGTACTGCGACAAGCTCTTTAACAAAGGCAGCGATGATAACCAGGTGAATGAGCGTCGCGCGTTTAAGATTGGCTTGTTCCAGTGTATCTCTGTGATTCCAGGTGTGTCACGTTCGATGGCCACCATCGTGGGTGGCATGGCCCAGGGACTTACGCGCAAGCGCGCTGCGGAGTTCTCTTTCTTCCTGGCCGTACCGACGATGGCTGGTGCCACGCTTCTCGATCTGCTCGACCTGATGAAGGAAGACGCGTCGTGGGCCACTACCCATAATATCACCATGCTCATTTTCGGGTGCGTGGTCGCCTTCGTGGTTGCCCTGTTGGCCATGAAGTGGTTTGTGGGCTACTTGGCTAAATATGGTTTCAAGGCCTTTGGTATCTATCGTATCATCGTGGGCAGCATCATCATCATACTGCTGCTGACGGGTCATTCACTTGCCATGGTTGACTGATGGATTTCCAGCAAGGTGCATATATCTATATCAACAAGCCCTACCGGATGTCGAGTTTCGGTGCGCTGGCCCATATCCGCTATGTACTCTCAAAGCGGCTGAAGGTGAAGCGCGTGAAGATGGGACATGCCGGTACGCTCGACCCGTTGGCAACAGGGGTGCTCATCCTCTGCACCGGCAAGGCTACCAAGCAGATCGAACGGCTGCAGCTGCATAGCAAGGAATATACGGCCACCCTGCAGTTGGGAGCCACCACGCCGAGCTATGACATGGAGCATGAGGTGGACCAGACCTATCCGACAGCGCATATCACGCGCGACCTGATTCTGGAGACGCTGCCGCAGTTCGTCGGTGACATCATGCAGGAGCCGCCCCTCTATTCAGCCTGTATGGTGGCTGGCGACAGGGCCTACGAGCTGGCCAGGAAAGGGATGGACGTGAAACTCTCGGCTAAGCCGATACACATCGACGAGATCGAACTGATCGAATTCGATGAGGAAAAGATGCAGATGTCTATCCGTGTGGCCTGCGGCAAGGGCACTTATATCCGTTCGCTGGCACGTGATATCGGTCAGACGCTGGGCAGTGGAGCCTATCTGACTGCACTCTGTCGGACGCGGGTCGGTGATGTCCGTCTGAGTGACTGTCTGACGTTCGACGAATTCCCTGCCTGGATGGAGAAGCAATTGGAAAAGTAAAAAGGTAAAAAAGTAAAAAGGTAAAAAAACATATAGCATGAAGTTATCACAGTTTAAGTTCAAACTCCCGGAGGAACTGGTGGCTCTCGAGCCATCATACCATCGTGATGAGTGCCGGCTGATGGTGGCACACCGTAAGAGTGGCAAAATCGAGACAGATCTTGATTTCCGTAATATCCTCGACTATTTCGATGAGGACGACACGTTTATCTTCAACGACACCCAGGTGTTTCCCGCCCGTCTGTATGGCACGAAGGAGAAGACCGATGCGAAGATCGAGGTGTTTCTCCTGCGAGAGCTTAATCCTGATCTGCGTCTTTGGGACGTGCTCGTAGAGCCAGCTCGTAAGATCCGTATCGGCAACAAACTTTTCTTTGAGGATGACGGACCGATGGTGGCCGAGGTGATCGACAATACCACCAGTCGTGGCCGTACACTCCGTTTCCTGTATGACTGTCCGCACGACGAGTTCAAACGTGAACTCTATGCGCTCGGATCGGCACCGCTGCCCCGCTATATCATCGACAAGCGCCCTGCTACCGAGGAGGATACAGAGCGGTTCCAGACTATCTACGCTTCGAAAGAGGGAGCAGTGACGGCACCGGCAACAGGTCTGCACTTCAGCCGTGAACTCATGAAGCGTATGGAGATCCGTGGGATTAACTTTGCCTATATCACCTTGCACTGCGGATTGGGCTGCTTTGATCCGATCGAGGTGGAAGACCTGACGAAGCATAAGATGACATCGGAGCAGATGTTCGTGACCAAGGATGCCTGCGAGCTGGTCAACAAGACAAAGCTTGACGGACATCGCGTGTGCTGTGTAGGTGTCAGCACCGCCAGAGCTACCGAGACGGCTGTCGGTACCGACGGCTTGCTGAAGGAGTATGAGGGATGGACCAACAAGTTCATCTTCCCGCCCTATGAGTTCGGTTTGTCGAATGCACTTGTGGCAAACTTCTATCATCCCGAGTCACCCATGATGATGACGCAGGCATCGTTTGGTGGCTATGACCTCGTCTATGAGTGCTATAAGCAGGCTGTGAAGAATGAGTATAAGTTCGGCTGCTATGGCGACGCCTTGCTGATTGTCGATGACTGATAAGATGTGGCGGCGGTGAAGGAGTCTGACGGGCGGCATGCGGTCTATCTGGGACTGGGAAGCAATCTCGGCGACCGTGAAGCGACTATGGAAGAGGCCATTCGGCTGATTCAGGAGCGGGTGGGGGAGATTGCCCGCCGCTCCTCGTTCATAGAGACCGCCCCATGGGGCTTCACCTCCTCGCACAGGTTCCTCAATGGGGCCGTCCTTTGCCTGACGGAGAAGAGTCCGCGCGAGGTGCTGCGGCTGACACAGGCTATCGAACGCGAGCTGGGACGGAAAACGAAAGCCGGGGCTACCCGTCGCTATAGCGATCGGCCTATTGACATTGACATCCTGCTCTACGACGACCTGACGATGGATGAGCCTGACCTGAAGATCCCCCATCCACTGATGACTGAGAGAGACTTTGTGATGATTCCCCTGAATGAGATTAAAAACTAATAACTAAACAGATAAGAAAAATGAGAAAACAACTGATTTCCTTAACCCTCATGGCACTCACTATGGCGGTGACTGCCAGTGCACAGCCGGCCTGCTGCCAGCAGGATGGCAATCCCTACAAGAAATATACGGAGAATCTGCCTTTCTCCATGCCGGAGATCAAGGCCCCTGTTATCCCAGACCTCAAGGTTTGCCTTAAAGACTTCGGTGGCGACGCTACCGGCGTGCAGCTCTCGACCGAGGCTTTTGCCAAGGCTATCGAAAGCCTGTCTCAGAAGGGCGGTGGTCATCTGATTGTGCCGTGTGGCGTGTGGCTGACGGGACCAATCGTGCTGAAGAGCAACATCGACCTTCATCTGGAGGCGGGTGCCATCATTCAGTTTGCTGCCGACGAGACGCTTTATCCGATTATCAAGACATCGTTTGAGGGACTTGATACCCGTCGTTGTCAGTCGCCGATCTCCGCCAATGGCGCTACGAATATTGCCATCACGGGCCGTGGTGCCATCGATGGTAATGGTCAGTACTGGCGTCCAGTGAAGAAGACGAAGGTCAGTGAGAGCCACTGGAAACAGCTGTTGGCAGTTCCTGGTAGCGTGGTGATGCCTGGTGACTACTGGGCTCCGACGGCCAGCTATGCCAAGGGACATGAGGGGGCCGACCTGAACGTGCCTACTGCCAAGACCGACGAAGAGTTTGAGGCCATCCACCGTTTCCTCCGTCCGGTGATGATCAGCCTTGTCAACTGCAAGAACGTGCTGCTGCAGGGTGTCATCTTCCAGAACTCACCGGCTTGGAATATCCATCCGCTGATGTGTGAGAATATCATTATAGATAATGTTCTCGCGCGTAACCCCTCTTACGCCCAGAACGGCGATGCCCTTGATCTGGAGTCGTGTAAGAACGCGCTGATCGTGAACTCGCGTTTCGATGCAGGCGACGACGGTATCTGTATCAAGAGTGGTAAGGATGCCGACGGACGCCGTCGCGGGGTGCCCTGTGAGAATGTTGTGGTTGACGGTTGTACGGTCTTTGCCGGACATGGGGGCTTTGTGGTAGGTTCGGAGATGAGCGGTGGTGTCAGGAACTTCAAGGTGAGCAACTGTCAGTTCCTCGGTACCGACGTCGGTCTCCGCTTCAAATCGACCCGTGGCCGTGGCGGTATCGTGGAGAATATCTTCATCGACCATATCTCTATGATGGACATCAAGACCGATGCCATCACCTTTAATATGTATTACGGCGGAAAGTCGGTGGCTGAGATGATTGCCGATGGCGACAAGCCTGATAACACCACCAAGAAACCTGTTGACGAGACGACACCCATCTTCCGTCATATTGACATCCAGGATGTGGTGTGTAACGGTGCCGGACGCGCGATGGAGTTCAACGGTCTGCCAGAGATGCCGATGGACGGTATCAACCTGAAGAACATCACCATCCGTGCCAAGCAGGACGCTACCTTCACCAACTGCACCAATATCAAGCAAGACAACGTAAAGATTGTCATAGAATAGTGATCTATGAATAATCCCCTGCCAGTTGGTAGGGGATTATTCGTGCAAGAAAAAGCCTCGCGATGAGCGAGGCTTTATAGTTTGCTTACTTACGAAGACCGAGGGCCTTGATGATAGCACGATAGCGGTTGATGTCCTTGTTGTAGAGGTGCTTCAGCAGCTTACGGCGCTTACCAACGAGCATCGTCAGTGAACGAGCTGTGTTGTGGTCCTTGTGATTCTTCTTCAAGTGCTCTGTCAGGTGAGAGATGCGATAAGAGAAGAGGGCAATCTGAGCCTCTGCAGAACCGGTGTCAGTGGTGCTCTTGCCATACTGACCGAAGATCTCTTCCTTCTTGGCTTTGTCTAAATACATAATTGAATTGTGATTAATAATGTTTGCACTAACATCTTTCAGACGCTTCAGCCAGCCTAATCACGGGCGGTTTACGTCGTCAAATGCTCCGGATTTTCCGAAATGCGGGTGCAAAATTACAACTTTTTCTTCATCCCACCAAATTTTTTAGGCATGGATTACACGGATTACGCGGATTTTTTGTAATTTTGCACCCAATTTCAAGATAATAAGGTATGCAGGATATCAGAAATATCGCAATTATTGCGCATGTGGACCATGGCAAGACGACCTTGGTCGATAAGATGATGCTTGCTGGTAATCTCTTCCGTGAGGGACAGAATCTCAGCAATCAGGTACTCGATGCTAACGATTTGGAGCGTGAGCGTGGTATCACCATTCTCTCAAAGAACGTCAGCATCAATTGGAAAGGAACGAAGATTAATATTATTGATACCCCGGGACACTCCGATTTCGGTGGTGAGGTGGAGCGTGTGCTGAATATGGCCGACGGCTGTCTGTTGCTCGTCGATGCCTTTGAGGGCCCGATGCCCCAGACGCGCTTCGTGCTGCAGAAGGCCTTGCAGATCGGTCTGAAGCCGATTGTGGTGGTGAATAAGGTGGATAAGCCCAACTGCCGTCCGGAAGAGGTCTATGAGATGGTGTTCGACCTGATGTTCTCGTTGAACGCTACCGAGGATCAGCTCGACTTCCCGGTGGTTTATGGTTCGGCCAAGAATGGCTGGATGGGTGAGGACTGGAAGACGCCTACCGACAATATCACTTATCTGCTGGATAAGATTGTCGAGGTGATTCCTGCTCCGCAGCAGATAGAGGGTACACCGCAGATGCTGATCACCTCGCTCGACTATTCGAGCTATCAGGGCCGTATCGCCGTGGGACGTGTACATCGTGGACAGCTGAAGGACGGCATGCAGGTGACCATCGCTCATCGTGACGGTTCGTTGGAGAAGACAAAGATCAAGGAACTGCACACCTTTGAGGGTATGACGCATGTACGCACGGAGAGTGTCGATTGCGGTGATATCTGTGCTGTCATCGGACTGGAGAAGTTTGAGATTGGCGACACCATCTGCGACTTGGAGAATCCAGAGCCCATGACGCCGATTGCCATCGACGAGCCGACCATGTCGATGCTCTTCATGATCAACGACTCGCCCTTCTTCGGTAAAGAGGGTAAGTTCGTGACCTCCCGCCATATCAACGACCGTCTGGAGAAGGAACTGGAGAAGAACCTTGCCCTGCGTGTAGAGCCTTTCGAGGACTCGACCGATAAGTGGGTGGTCTCTGGTCGTGGTGTGTTGCACCTCTCAGTGCTGGTCGAGACCATGCGCCGTGAGGGGTATGAGCTTCAGGTAGGTCAGCCGCAGGTCATCTATAAGGAGATCGACGGCAAGAAATGTGAGCCGATAGAAGAACTGACCATCAACGTGCCCGAGGAGTTCTCTTCTAAGATGATTGATATGGTGACCCGTCGTAAGGGTGAGATGACCTCTATGGAGAATCAGGGTGAACGTGTGAATATCGAATTCGACATCCCGTCGCGCGGTATCATCGGTCTGCGTACCAATGTGCTGACAGCCTCTCAGGGTGAGGCCATCATGGCCCATCGCTTCAAGGAGTACCAGCCGTATAAGGGTGAGATTGAACGTCGTGTGAACGGTTCGATGATCTCAATGGACACGGGTAATGCCTTTGCCTACGCCATCGACAAGCTGCAGGACCGTGGTAAGTTCTTCATCGATCCGGGTGAGGATGTGTATGCCGGTCAGGTGGTTGGTGAGCATGTTCACGACAACGACCTTGTGGTGAATGTCTGCAAGGCCAAGCAGTTGACCAACGTACGTGCCTCGGGTACCGACGAGAAGGCCCGTATCATCCCGAAGACGGTGATGAGTCTGGAAGAGTGCCTGGAGTATATCAAGCAGGATGAGTTGGTCGAGGTGACTCCGAAGTCCATGCGTATGCGCAAGGTTATCCTTGATCACGATCAAAGGAAAAA
>OCTX011690552.1_pt1 | contig 10570 bp, 12 predicted proteins | sample 1539691 | NCBI WGS metagenome assembly OCTX01 (sample SAMN02144231, study PRJEB22623) | gut metagenome | biome: sheep rumen | host: Ovis aries | place: New Zealand | reverse complement strand
AGAAATGCAACAGATGAGGAGAAGTATTATTGCAGATTAATCTGTCATTTTTCGAAAATGTGAAAGTCAAACATTTGAGCTATACTGTACCTCATCCAAGAACTCAAGTACACTGCCAATATCCTGACATCCATAGTTTGCCACAGCCTGTTCCACGCGGCAGACTTCATCTTCCGTCATGCCTTGAAAGGTGCCGACAGGGGGCATGTGTGCCTGTAGCTTGTCATAGTGTTCATCGCCGACTGCGGTGTAGACAGCAGAAAAGATTTCCGTCATGAGGATTTCGGCTTCGAGCAGCTCGCTGGGCATGCGATGCCGGCAGAAAAAGAGCTCATAAGCACCGAGACCGTTCTTGTCTTTGGAGACAAGGGCGGTATATTTTTGCATAAAAACATCTTTTTGTGCCAGGAGGTCGCGCAGGATCAGGGCATGGAGCAGCGCTTCCGCGACAGGCAGACGGAACTGGAGCGAGGTGTTGGTGTCAGATGCTTTTGGATAGTCTTCCAAAGAAAAGTACCAGGTTGGTTCTGCGTGCAGCCAGATCAGATATGTATCGATTTCGTCTGAGTCGAAGTTCAAATCGAGCAGGATATCTGCCTGATCGAATTCATCCATTTCATAGAAATCATCCAGTTCCAGTTCTGTTTCTATCATGAGGGCATCTTCGATTTCGTCAATCAGATCATCCGGATCATCTTGGTCTTCCGGTTTTACGATTTGCGCCGCAGGTGTGCCGGCTGGTGCGATCCAGCCGGTGCCGAGTCCGTTGTAGGAGACATGTAGCTCGCGGTTGCCGCTTTGTGCCTGGCGGATTTCGTGATTCAGTGCCTGCAAGATGGATGCGGCATGGGTATATCCGTCGAGGACACATTCGGAATCTATGCCATAATTGCCGCTGATTCTCTGGATTAAAAAATAGATGTGATCCAGTTCGAAGAAATCACCGCGGACGATGATCTCATTTGTGTTTTTGCTGTATGTGGCTTCTAACATAATCATTTTCCTCTTTGATTCGATTGGCAATTGATGGGGTATTGGTGTCTGCAGATGTGGGTTTTCCGGCCCTTGGGCTGACTGGCGGATAGAGCCCGGCGGACTCGTTTTCCTGAATGATTTGCCGGACGCGTCGGTTTACGATCGTGTATCCGCCGGGATAACCGGCCTCGCGCAGCTTGCGGTAAACGGTCTTGGCAAATACGGGGCCGTCTGCGAGCATGCTGCGGATCATTGGCTCGTATGGATCCAGAATAGAAGCGTATGGCCGATGATCAAGCTGGCTGAGCGGCAGATTCTGCTCGACATAGCGCTTGGCCGTTCGCTGATCGATCTGATATTTTTTGGCGATCGCCTTATAGGTCATGCCATTCAGGTAATCGCTTCGGATATGCTCGGGTTTCTCTTTCATGAATGTTCCGCTTTTTCTTTCATGGGTGTCAGGGGCTTGATATAACCCGGTGTTAACACCCGGAATGATACTTTTTTCTGATATGTTTATTATAGGGCGGGGATGTGGCGGAAGGCAATGACATCAAGTGTGTAACTTTCGCTATGGCATACGAAAAATATGTTCAGGAACGAAAGCGAAATGTTAAATTCACGAGGATGAATGTGAAATATATATTTGCCATTTGTCCTTTTTTTGAATAATATATCAAATACAAGGTGGGATAAAAAATGATGATCTACATACGGCAGGAGGCGTTATGACGAAGCATGTTGATCTTGGTGAGATGGTAATAACGGCGCTGGCTGGCGCGTTTGAACTTGTGAAAAATGATATTGGTTCGGACGCGAAGCTTTCCGCGAAAGGTACTACGCTGGAGACGGAAAGTTATGAGATTTCCGGCTTTGGGCATTTTTGCATTTTGCGGATTCGGTGGGATCATTTACGTCATGTTTAGCGGCGCCAGAAGACTCGAGCTTAGGCAGACGAAAAACTACGGCGACGATCCTGTGTACCGGAAATACGTCAAGACCACGCCCATCATGATCCCGTTTGTGCCGATCTACAGCGTCGCGCGCATCAAATGGCTGGTTGGATAGGTGCCATCGGATAGGTGCCAGGCGCCTTCACACTGTGAAACGTTAAAGTATTTAGAAGGAGAAGTACGATGTCATATAATTTTTTTGCAACGATTTCACGAATGAAATATATTGAGCGCTGGGCGCTGATGAGGAATTCCAGGACAGAGAATCTGAGCGAGCATTCGCTCGAGGTGGCGATGATCGCGCATGCGCTGTGTACGATTGGAAATGTGCGTTACGGACGGCATCTGGATGGTGAGAAGGCTGCACTGATCAGTCTGTATCATGATGCGTCCGAGATCATTACAGGCGATATGCCGACGCCGGTGAAGTATTTCAATCACGACATTCGGGACGCGTATAAAGAGGTGGAGGAGAAGGCGGAGGACCGCCTGCTTTCGCAGCTGCCGGATGACCTGCGCCCGGAGTATGAGCGGATCTTCCGGATGGATGCGGGGGATGCTACGCTTTCGGAGGAGACCCGCAAAGAGGAGCAGTACATGCGTGAGCTAGTGAAGGCGGCGGATAAGATCTCGGCGATGATCAAGTGTATCGCCGAGGAGAATTCCGGGAACGCGGAGTTTCGGACGGCAAAGACGACAATCGAGGGGGCGCTTTTAGAGATGCGCAAGAGCCACCCGGAAGTCGGGGACTTTATGGATGAGTTTATGGAGCCGTATGGGAATACGCTCGACGAGTTGCTGTCGTAGGGTGTAGGGGTCAGGCACCTTCGTGCTTTAAAGTGTTGAGGGGTCAGGCGCCTTCGCACATTAACGTGTGAAGGTGCCTGCCCCCTCAACATATTCATCAGTTAATGTTGGTTGTTAGTATTCCCATTGACAGACGGAGTATTCTGCAGTATGATTCATATAATTGAAATATATATCGAAAAAATGAAATGCGATCTGAATGATGGAGGACGGAAAAGATGAGCGGGCAAGAGCAGGAAAGGATTCAATTATTTGAAGATCAGCCGATCAGGACAGCATGGGATGAGGAACAGGAAGAATGGTATTTTTCTGTTGTGGATGTGGTTGGCGTGCTGACGGAGCAAACTACACAAAGAGGATCCAGTAATTATTGGGCTAAATTGAAACAGCGATTAAAGGAAGAAGGGGCAAATGAACTGCTGACAAATTGTCAGCAGTTGAAAATGAAGGCGGCTGATGGTAAAAGACGTCTTACTGACGTGGCAAATACAGTGCAGCTTTTACGTATCATTCAATCGATTCCGTCAAAGAAAGCAGAACCTTTCAAAGTCTGGCTCGCCGAGGTTGGCAGGGACCGGATTGAAGAGACGATGGATCCTGAGTTAATAGCGGAGCGACTTGTCAGAACATATGAAAGAAAAGGCTATACCCGGGAGTGGATCAATCAGCGTTTGATGGCAATTTCTGCCAGAAAAGAACTGACTGATGAATGGAAGAATCATGGCATCAGGCAGGGTAAGGAATACGCAATTCTAACAGATGAAATAACAAAAGCCTGGTCAGGCATGACGACGAGGCAGTACAAAAATCTGAAAGGCTTAAAAAAAGAAAGCTTAAGAGATAATATGTCTACCACGGAACTGGTGCTGAACATGTTGGCAGAGACGGCGACAAAGGAGATCTCTCAAACAGAGAACCCGCAGGGATTTGAGGAAAATAAAAAAGTGGCCGGACGTGGCGGTAGAATTGCAGGAAACGCAAGAAAGGCCATTGAAGACGAGACCGGCAGATCTGTGATCACAAGTCGGAATGCGATACAGTTAAACCACGTTGTGACACAGATGATAGAGGCGAGCGCAGAAGCAGTTGCGGAGGATGAGCTTGATGACGATCAGTGAAAGAATATTTGAAAGACTGGAGCAGCTTTCTATGACACAGAAAGTATTTGCGGAAGAGACCGGGATCCGGCAGAGTACCATCAGTGAGTGGAAGAAAAACAAGACCAATCCATCGTCTGATAAGATTCTTGCGATCTGCAAAGTCCTGGATGTATCTCCGGAATGGCTGCTTTCGGGCGTAGATCCGGCAGCAAGCCGCACCAGGAATCAGGAATACTATACCGTTAATATTCATACGGATACCGGCAAATTGGTGGCAGAGTTTAATAAGCTTGATAAGTCTCAACGAGACAGAGTGATGGGGTATGTAGAGGCTTTTGCCGCCATGCGTAGTGAGGATGCCTGACACATATAATAATGGCCGTATTCGGCCGAGTTATCAGAATATTATGCAAATTGCAACAAGAGAGTGCGACAAATTAAAATTAATATCAAGAATTTTCGAAAAACATATTGACAAATTGTATTTTTAGCCATACAATAAAGACAACAAAAGAGTCTTTTGATTATATAGAGCAACGGAGGTAAGGTCCAATGAAAATGTAATCGGACGATATAGAAGAAAGGAGGTTATAAAGTGAAACTTCGGGAAATTTCATAAGAGCCATCTGATGTGGGTGTAAAACATCAGATGGCTTTTTGTATGTGTGAAAATAGCGTATAAGCTCACGGATTGCTACGCTGCAAGGCAGCTCTCACAATCTTAACGTCTTTTCGCAACTCGCCCCACTCCGCTTTGCGTTGTGTGGCTTTATTGCTCAAATCCGTTGCCCTGTCCAATAAAAAAACACCTGCTCATGCAAGCATGGCAGATGTTTTTTTGCTGTCCAGGAGCTTATACGCTTTAATTGTTCACCGTATGATGGATCTGCGGTGTATCTTTTTGAATGGCTTCGAAGCTGTAGCCGTTTTCTTTTCCGTAATCGATCAAAGCCTGGAGCTGATCGACGGTGGTCTGTTTCTGATTTGTGTCATGCATCAGGACGACGTTTGGCTTGGATGGATTCAGGCCTTCGATGATACTGTTATAGATCTTCTCTGAATCGATATTGTTGCCATTCGCGTCAAGCGATGTGACGTTCCAGTCCATGTACTGATATCCTGCAGCCGGAACCATCTCAACAAGCTCTGACATGATGCCCGGGCAGTATTTTTCGCTAACGGTATTGGAGCTTCCGCCGAGGAATCGTGTGGTGAAAGCCTTATATCCGAAGTCAGCCTGCAGCATGTCGTCAATCTTTTTGATGTTTTCCATGTATGCTTCCGGTGAAGCGTACGCGATATTGTAATCGTGTGTGTAACCATGGATGGCGACGGTGTGGCCTTCGTCAAACTCGCGCTGGAGCATGGGCTTGGTTTTTTCATCATATGCACAGATGAAGAACGTTGCCTTGATGCCGTTGTCTTTTAAGATGTCAAGAACCTGCGGTGTGACTTCATCGCTCGGGCCGTCATCAAAGGTCAGATAGATGACACCGGCACCGGTCTTGTCAGTCAGGACGTTGATCACTCGTGTAGCCTCGCCGACATTTCCTGCCTGGTCGGTCGCGGTGTATTTGACTGCGTAGGTTCCGATCGTATCCGTGTCAACGGTTCCGCTGACCTTGGTCGCGCCGGTCAGATCACCGTCCGTATTATCGGTGGTAGTAAAGCCGGGGTCTTCGTATTTTTCACCCTTTTTCAGATCGATCGTCGTATTTCCGTTTAGCTTGATGACCGGAGGCTCTGCGGGTGTAACGTGTACGGTCCTGGTCGCTTCGTAATCCGCGAACTTCAGGTCCAGCGTATATTTAATTGTATAATCACCGGCTGTGGTCGTGTCGACATTGCCTTCCACTTTAACTTTTTTTGCCCATTTTTTGGAATTCTTGGCTTTGTCTTTTACAGTGATGACCGTGCCGGGGTCTTCCCATGCATATCCCTGCTCAAGCGTCTGCTCAACAGGAGCGGCTGCCTGGAAGGTGACTTTTGTTTTCTGCGTGTGCGCGCGCATAGCGGTAGGGAAAATGATCAAAAACAGGATCACGATGGCAATCACGACATATGCCGGATTGATGTAGACCCTGCGTCTGCTGCGCTTCCATTCCCGCCTCGAACGGCTGCTTACCATATATGAATAACCTTCTTTCTGAATGGATTTTTCTTTAATGCTGTACTATTATAGTATATATTGAGAAAGAAAAAAAGAGGTTATTATATAGAAAAAAGGAAGAAAAACGGGAGTAATTTTGGAATAAAATGTCAATTAAGGAAATCGCAAAAATTGCAGGCGTATCTCCGGCAACGGTATCCCGTGTTTTGAACAATCCGGATTATCGCTGTTCGAAGGAAGGCGTGCGGGAAAAAATCTGGGAAGCCGCCATTTCGATGGGGTATGTACCGAATGAGGCAGCTAGAAATCTTAGGAGCGGTAAGGCCGGCGAACAAAAGGAGCCGCACCGGATCCGGATTCTGATGACGAGAATGGATGCGGATCATGAGGATCCGTTTTTTGCAGATCTTTTACATGTGATCGAGAGCGAAATCCACGCGCGACACTGCGTGTTGGAGAAGATCTGGTATCTGCCTGTTTTTTCGGATGATAAGAAGTGTATGTATGTCAATCTGGGTGAGATGATCGATGAGATGCATGCGGATTTTGAAACAAAAGAGGATGGGCTGATCATTATCGGGAAGTGCAATGAGAAGGCGCTTCGGCTTTTGCATGCACGATATCGCGGTGTGATCTCTGTTAATCGGAATTCGACGAACTATCTGGTTGACGAGGTGACCTGTGACGGGAAGAAGATCGCTGCGTTGGCAGTGGAATATTTACTGGAGCTCGGACACAGGAGCATTGGGTATGTCGGAAGCTGCTATCGCGAGGCGCGTTACCGGGGTTATCAGGAGACGCTGTATCAGCATGAGATTGATGTGGATCCCGGGTTTGTGGTTGAGACGGGCCAGACTGAGGAAGAAGGCTATCAGGCGATGGAGCAGTTTCTGGAGGCAGATCATAAACCGGCTGCGATCTATTGTGCGAATGACATCACGGCCATCGGTATGTTAAAATGCCTGAAGAAGCAAAAGAAAAATGCGTACCGGCCGGCGATCATCGCAAGCGATGACATCGATGAGGCACAGCAGACTGAGCCAATGCTGACGACGGTACGGCTGCCGCGTGACGAGATGGGGCGGCTCGCCATGACGATTCTCTTAGATCGTCTGAACGGCGGTCACAAGAGTGTCGTACGGCTTGAACTGGAGGGGAAGCTTCTGGTGCGGTCGAGCTGCTGATGGTTGCTGGGCGGGGTACCGTGTACTATTACAGAAATGTTACAGGGCGATGTAACATTTCTGTAATAGTACACGGTACCCCCTCTGACGGGGAAAGGATTTGAGATGGAATACTGGGATATTTATGATGTGAACAAGGAGCGCACGGGGCGGACCATGATGCGCAATGACTGGAATATGAAGGATGGGGATTACCATCTGACGGTGCTTGGCGTGATCCGGCATACAGATGGGCGGTATCTGATCACGAAACGTGTGATGACGAAAGCCTGGGCACCGGGATGGTGGGAGGTTTCCGGCGGCGCGGTGATGGCAGGCGAGGAGTCTGCGGATGCAGTGCGCAGAGAGGTTTTAGAGGAGACCGGACTGGATGTGAAAAATGCGGGTGGCGGATATCAGTTTACTTACCGCAGGGATAATCCGGAGGAAAAAGACAACTATTTTGTTGATGTATACCGGTTCGATGTGGACTTTGACGAGAGCGACCTGAACCTGCAGGAGAAGGAAACGGACGGCTACATGCTGGCGACGCTGGATGAGATCCGCGCATTTGCCGAGCAGGGAATCTTTCTACACTATGACAGTATTAAAGAGGTGTTTGTGTAAGACGGGGGTCAGGCACCTTCGCACTTCACAGTGTTGAGGTGCCAGACACCTTCGTACTTTAACGTGCGAAGGTGCCTGACCCCTGTCTTTTTTTCTTTGCTTGACTTTAGCGTGCTAACACTCTAATATAGTACACGGACACATTAAATCATATGTGCGAATAAAATGGTTTTGTCCGGATCGTCAATGGGGGATGGCCGGACCACTGGAGGAGAAGATATGAAAAAGAAAATTATGGCAATTGCATTAATAGGTGCGATGATCTTCGGTCTGGCTGCATGCGGCAGCTCAGGAGATCAGGGCGCACCAGCAGGTTCTGCAGGCGCAGAAAACGCAGAAAGCGCAGCAAGCGATATGGCGGCGATCCAGGAAAAAGGTGTGCTGGTTGTCGGCGTAACAGATTTTGAGCCGATGGACTACAAAGATGCTGATGGCAACTGGATCGGTTTTGATGCAGACCTGGCAAAGGCATTCGCAGATAGCCTTGGTGTTGATGTAGAATTCCAGGAGATTGATTGGGATAACAAGATTCTTGAGCTGGATGGCGGTTCAGTAGACTGTATCTGGAATGGAATGACATTGACAGAAGAAGTAACAAGCTCTATGAGCTGCACAAATCCGTATCTGAACAACCAGCAGATAGTGGTTGTAAAAGCAGATGTGGCAGACCAGTATCAGGATGAAGCAAGTCTGGCAGACTTAAGTTTTGCAGTTGAATCCGGAAGTGCCGGCGCAGCAGTTGCGGCAGAAAAAGGTTTAAACTATACAGAAGTCAGCAATCAGGCAAACGCGCTGATGGAGATTGCGGCAGGCAGTGCTGACGCTGCAATCATAGATTCCCTGATGGCTGCAGCAATGGTTGGTGAGGGTACAAGCTATGAGGATCTTACCACTACAGTTGGCCTGACAGATGAAGAATATGGTGTTGGTTTCCGCCAGGGTTCAGATCTTACAGACGCAGCAAATCAGTTCTTCGCGGACGCATATGCAGACGGAACGATCCCGGCATTGGCTGAGACATACAAAGTACAGGGCGCGCTGGTTGCTCAGTAAATGAATGACTGCCGTATTTTGACTGAAAAAGCAAAGTGTTCGGATTTCAGCCAGAGTGCAGTAACGGACAGAAGAAACAGGGCTGTCGCTTATGCGACAGTCCTTTATTAAGGAAAGCAGGAAGAGAATGGATACTTTTTTCCAGCAATTGCCAATCGTGCTTCATGCACTGAATGTCGGCTTTTTACAGACGCTGAAATTATTTGGTGTTACGCTGGCAGGTGCACTGCCGCTTGGGCTTGCTATTTCATTTGGTACCAGGTCAAATATCAAAATCATAAAAAGTATTTTTAAAGTCATAGTCTGGATTTTCCGGGGCACCCCGCTGATGATCCAGCTTTTGATTATATATTATTTCCCGGGCCTTGTGATGCACAATGCCATCTGGGGTGGTGGTGAAAAAGGCAGGTTCATAGCTGCGTGTGTGGCATTTATATTGAATTATGCATGCTATTTTTCAGAAATTTACCGTGGCGGTATCCAGAGTATACCGATCGGCCAGGAAGAGGCAGGGCTTGTACTGGGTATGACAAAGCGTCAGATTTTTGCGCGTGTCAAATTGCTTCAGATGATTAAGCGAATCGTGCCACCGATGTCTAATGAGATTCTCACGCTGGTCAAAGATACTTCTCTGGCGCGTATCATTGCGTTGCAGGAGATTATCTGGGCCGGTCAGGCGTTTATGAAAGGATCGCAGGGTATATCCGGCGCAATCTGGCCGTTGTTCTTCACGGGTATTTATTATCTGATCTGTAACGGTGTGCTGACAGTTGTACTTGGCAAGATTGAAAAGAAACTTGAATTTTTCCGGTAAACCGGAATGGCGAATGATTGCTGAATTAGTCATAAGCCGACCGATAAAAGGAGAAAAAGAATGGCGATATTGGATGTTGAACATATCTGTAAATCATTTGGCCGTACCGAGGTTTTAAAAGATATCAGCTTTTCGCTGGAGGAAAGCCAGGTTCTCTCAATCATAGGTTCTTCCGGAAGTGGAAAAACAACGCTTTTGCGCTGTCTGAATTTTCTTGAGACACCGGATAAGGGAACAATGAAAATCCGTGACAAAGTAATCTTTGATGCGGATGTGAAAACCAACCTGTCGGAGGCACAGATTCGTGAAAACCGGCTTCACTTTGGCCTTGTATTTCAGTCATTTAACCTGTTCCCGCAGTACACGGCACTTGGCAATGTGATGCTGGCACGCGAACTGGAGGCAAAGGGACGCCCGGATTATAAGGCAAAGAAAAAAGAGATTCTGGCTGAGATCGAAGCACAGGCGAAGGAACTTTTGACGCAGATCGGTCTGGCTGAACGCATGAATAATTATCCGCATCAGCTTTCTGGCGGGCAGTGTCAGCGTGTGGCAATTGCGCGTGCACTTGCTATGAGACCGGATATTCTATGTTTCGACGAACCGACATCGGCGCTGGATCCTGAACTGACAGGTGAAGTGCTGAAAGTAATCCGTGAGTTGGCGGAGCAAAAAACGACAATGATCATTGTCACACATGAAATGGCTTTTGCGCGGGATGTGGCAGATACTGCGATTTTCATGGATGATGGATATATCCTGGAACAGGGCAACGCGAAAGAGTTGTTCGAAAATCCGACACAGGAACGTACGAAACAGTTTTTGAGAAATTATCAGTCGTAGTTGAAAGGATATCCTTCATGGAAAGACAGATTTCATATTATATGATGGATCCGACAAAAAATATGACGATATTGGTTGAGACGCCCGTACCCGAGGCGTCTTTCCCTTTTGTGGCGGAAAAGCTG
>OCTX012278606.1_pt1 | contig 10572 bp, 9 predicted proteins | sample 1539691 | NCBI WGS metagenome assembly OCTX01 (sample SAMN02144231, study PRJEB22623) | gut metagenome | biome: sheep rumen | host: Ovis aries | place: New Zealand | reverse complement strand
GAGATCATGAGAGCCAATACTTATGACGCTAAGGTCAACAAGAACATCACAGTATCCGGCCTTGAGAATGTCCAGACACTGAACGTCTCAACCGGTGAAGCAGAGTCAGTAAGCGGCGCTCCTGCAGCACCTGCTGCACCCACAACGCCGACGACATAAGCCCGGCTTCAAGCTGTGAACTGATTAACAAAACCTATACATACCGCCCCTCCGGAAGACCTCCGGAGGGGTTTTTGATTCCGTCCATACACTTCGTCGAATGCTTTTGCCAAAATTTTGCTAAATGGCGGTATTAAGTTTTGCATACAGATATCTGATATCAAACGGCATGTCTTCCACATCATGTGTGAAAAGAATATCCAGTTCAGGGATCAGTCCCGCATTTGTGTAATTACCATATTTGACCTTAGTCATTCTTAAATAATCGGATGAGTCTTTCATTCCAAAATGCTCATGAAAGATACATGTATCCAGTTCTTCGATATATATTACAAAATCCGGATTAACGGGTTTGTTTAACCCAATCAGGATAATGCCCGGTTCGTACTTGAACGGTATGCCAAGTCTTGTGTAGAAAATTGCAATGTCGCGTTCTGCGGCAGAACGGTAGTATGTTCCATTAAAAAAATAGTTTTTATTTTTTGGATGATCTTTATTAGCATCGTTTTCAAGGCTGTCGAAAAAAGCTTTATTCAATATCACATATTTATCTGGAGAAATATATAACTTACGGGAAGCCTTGTGGGGAACGCATTCTGTAAGAGGTTCACTATTATAATGACTGTCCCAAACAACCTGATATATCTGGAGTTGCTTTTCTCTTTTCTTCTTCTCAAGCCAGATTGCATAGTATTTCTTACCATTTGAAGAATCAAGATTGTACCTGTGTTTACCAATTATGATTCTCTTTACGGCCTCTCCTGAAGTGTGGTATTCACACAGTTTAACTTTCGGCAACTGTTCCAGTTGTTTCTTGCAGTAGTTAATCTTAAGAGCCAAATACTCTTTTGGTATGTAAGTTTCCAAGTAATCCATGCTGCGATTATAGACCCTTGCTTTGTCGGTTTTGTGTAAACAAATCCGACAAAAACCGACAAGCCAAAATGCTCGAAAACACCCCGCGGACGATTTAAAGATAAAACAAATAAATTACTACAACTACCTTGTGCCGCTAAGACTTAGTGCGGCGTCCGGCACACATCCGCTGCAACTAAAAGAGGCTGCCCGCATTGGACAGCCTCGATCAGGTTATTTAATTACAACTCTTATCAGCCGAAGAGTGTGAGCAGGATGCCTGCAGCAACTGCAGAACCGATAACGCCTGCTACGTTAGGTCCCATGGCGTGCATGAGCAGGAAGTTGGAAGGGTTCTCCTTCTGGCCGACCTTGGAAGCAACACGTGCTGCCATAGGAACGGCGGAAACGCCTGCTGCGCCGATGAGGGGGTTGATCTTCTTGCCGGACAGGAAGTACATAACGATACCGATGAGGAGTCCGCCGACTGTAGCGAAGGCGAAAGCGCTAAGGCCGATGATGATGATCTTAACTGTCTCGAGCTTGAGGAAGTTAGCACCGACTGCTGTGGCACCAACGGATGTTCCGAGGAAGATCGTTACGATGTTGCACATTGCGTTCTGTGCTGTGTCGGAAAGACGCTCTGTAACACCGGATTCTCTGAAGAGGTTACCAAGCATGAGGCAGCCGAGAAGCGGTGCAACGGAAGGAAGGATGAGAACGCAAACAACAGTTACGATGATAGGGAAGCAGATCTTTTCTGCCTTGGAGACAGGTCTTGTCTGCTCCATCTTTACCTGGCGCATCTTCTTTGTTGTAAGCAGCTTCATGATAGGCGGCTGGATCATAGGGATCAGGGCCATGTATGAATATGCTGCGATAGCGATAGCGCCCAAAAGTTCAGGTGCGAGCTTGGATGTGAGATAGATAGCTGTCGGGCCGTCAGCACCGCCGATGATACCGATGGAAGCAGCACCCTGAGGATCGAATCCAAGGAGACAAGCTACTACGAATGCGAAAGAGATACCGAACTGAGCACCTGCACCCATGAAGAAGGATGAAGGTCTGGAGATCAGGGGTCCGAAGTCTGTCATAGCGCCTACTGCCATGAAGATGAGGCAGGGAAAGATATCCATCTTAACGCCGATGTATAAGAAGTCGAAAAGACCCGGATCAATGTGCGCACCGGTAACGGGATCGTGATAAGCGCCGCCCAATGCTGCCCAGTTGATGTCGCCCTGGAACCACTCGGGGTGGAAGATTCCGCCGCCGGGCCAGGGGAGGTTTGTAAGGAGCATACCGAATGCGATAGGGAGCAAGAGCAAAGGCTCATACTGCTTCTTGATTGCGAGATAGAACAGGATGAACGAGACGAGGATCATCACGCCCTGCTGCCACGTCATCGTGGCAATACCTGAGGTCTCCCACAGATTTTTTAATACTTCTAACATTACCTGCTACCCCCTGATCAAGAAATCGTTACCAAAGGTGCGCCTGTGTCTACTGACTGGCCCTTTGTTACGAGAACCTGAGCAACTGAACCGGAGCAAGGTGCATAGATCTCGTTCTCCATCTTCATAGCCTCGAGGATGCAAACGAGATCGCCTTCCTTAACTGCCTGACCGACAGCGACCTTAACGTCAAGGATCGTACCGGGCATAGGTGAGTTAACAGGTGTTGTGCCTGCAGCAGCAGCGGCAGCAGGTGCAGCGGCAGGTGCCGGAGCAGCAGCGGGTGCGGCAGCAGGAGCGGGAGCAGCTGCAGGTGCAGCAGCTACAACAGCAGTTGTCTTGATGAGATTGGCCTTGCCTTTCTCGACTTCTACCTCATAAACTTTATCGTTGATAGTTACGTTATAAATCATGGATGTTCTCCTTTAATCTTTTTCGACCAACTTGATTGACTTGAATACGAGCTCTTCGAGCGGGATTCCGGAGTCATCAGCGACGATTGCCATGATCATGGCAGCGGTCTTCTCATCACAGTTCTTAAGCTTCAATGATCCGGAAGAGAATACCTCTTCGGGAGCTTGAGGAGCAGCGGGTGCTGCAGCGGCAGGAGCTGCCTTAGCGGGGTCTTCTTTAGCGCCGAGCTTTGTGATGCCCTGGATGATCTTTCCTGAAAGAGAGATCAGGATGTACATCAGGAAGAGCACAGCGAATACCACGAGGATAACGATGCCGGCGTTCATCATCATCTCACCAAAGGTGAGGTGTGAACCGCGCTCTACAGCCAACTGAATAACAGGATTCATAATTAATCCTCCTTCTTCTCGATGGTGTAGTTAACTGTGTTGGATTCCTTCTCTTCACGTGCAGCGAAGAACTTCTCTGCAACCTGAGGGAAAGCGATGTAGGAGAGGACATCCTCGTCGGATCTTGCCTTATCGCCAAGTTCCTTCTTTGTCTTCTCGAAAGCGGGCTCTAATGAATCAGCATATCTGCCCTTAACGAGTTCTTCAGGCTTCCAGCATCTGTCGATGAGTTCCTGGTTGACTTCGCCAGGTGCTCTGCCGTACTCGCCGCGGAGGTAAGCCTTGATCTCCTTGGAGATGTTCTTATATCTCTCGCCTAAGAGAACGTTCTGGACTGCCTGGTTACCGACCATCTGAGACAGAGGTGTAACGAGCGGGGGATAACCCATGTCCTTACGTACTGCAGGGATCTCTGCAAGAGCTTCGTCGAACTTATCAAGAGCGTGCATATCCTTGAGGTTAGCGATCATGTTGGAGAGCATTCCGCCCGGAACCTGATACTTGAGGATGTCAGCCTTGATGCCCATGACTGTAGGATTGAGTGTACCATTGTCAAGGAACTTCTTTCTTACGGGTACGAAGTAATCAGCGATCTCCTTGAGCTTGTCCATATCAAGACCTGATTCATAGCCGAACTGCTTAAGTGTGTAAGCCATTGTCTCAGTAGCGGGCTGTGATGTGCCGCCTGCCATTGTGGAGATAGCGCAGTCGATTCCGTCAACACCTGCTTCAACAGCCTTAAGGAGAGTCATAGGACCCATGCCTGTTGTGTGGTGTGTGTGGAAGAAGAGAGGTACCTTGATATTTGCACCCTTGATAGCCTTGACGAGATCATAAGCTTCCTTAGGTGAGCAGATGCCTGCCATGTCCTTGATAGCGATGGAGTCAACGCCCATGCTCTCAAGTTCCTTGCACATTTCAACGTACTTCTCGATTGTATGTACAGGTGAAGTTGTGTAGCAGATGCAGCCCTGTGCATGCTTGCCGCACTTCTTTACCTCGTCAATGCAGACTTCAATGTTTCTGAAATCATTGAGGGCGTCGAAGATACGGAAGATATCCATACCGTTCTCTGCAGCCTTGCGGCAGAAGAGTCTTACGACGTCATCGGGATAGTGCTTGTAGCCTAAGATGTTCTGACCGCGGATGAGCATCTGAAGGGGAGTCTTCTTGCAGACAGCCTTGATCTTTCTGAGTCTCTCCCACGGATCCTCGTCCAGATATCTGAGGCATGAGTCGAATGTAGCGCCGCCCCAGCACTCGAGTGAGTAGTAGCCGGCGTTGTCCAAAGTCTCAAGGATGCCCTCGAAATCGGAGAACGGCATACGTGTTGCGATGAGCGACTGCTGTGAGTCACGCAGCACGGTTTCTGTGATTTTTACTTTCATTGAAGTCACACTCCTTGTAATTAAAAAATAACCTTAGTAAGTATATAGGGTTTGCCCAAATAAGTGAATAAGAAATTTTGGGTTTAACAGTCATTTTTTTATGCTTTTTTGGTATTATTTTCGAACCCCACCGAAAAGAGGGCGGCAAACAAAGCTTTAGAACCCTAAAAATTGGCAGTTTACATTCAAAATATGCGGGTGTATACTTAATTGCTCGCAAAGGGGACTTTGTGCTCATATTTGCGCGTAAAAATAAAGAAAGGAGATGTATTGATGCCAACGTTCAATCAATTGGTTAAGTCCGGCAGACAGTCCAAGACATTCAAGTCTGCTTCCCCGGCGCTTCAGTTCTCGATGAATACCATCAGAAATAAGCAGACAAATCTTGATTCGCCTCAAAAGCGCGGCGTTTGCACAGTTGTTAAGACAACTACACCTAAGAAGCCTAATTCAGCTCTTCGTAAGGTAGCAAGAGTCCGTCTTACAAATGGCTACGAGGTTACTGCTTATATTCCGGGAATCGGACACAACCTTCAGGAGCACTCTGTTGTACTTATCAGAGGCGGACGTGTTAAGGACCTCCCTGGTGTACGTTATCACATCGTAAGAGGCACACTTGATACAGCCGGCGTTGCTGACCGTCAGCAGGGCAGATCTAAGTACGGCGCTAAGAAGCCGAAGGCTGCTAAGGTTAAGAAGTAATCCCGCGAAAGATTTTTTCGCAGGGGTTGGACATAAGTGATCAGTACATTGTTCATATATGGACATTGCCTGACTGAGACACTTAACACGGTCCACAAGAACAACTGAAACGTGAGTACCTATGGTTTCAAGTTTTAGAAAGTAAAACTTTAATAATCATGTTAGGAGGGAAGCAAAGTGCCAAGAAAAGGCAATACCCCAAAGAGAACGGTTCTTCCGGATCCTGTCTACAATGACGTTGTAGTAAGTAAGCTTATCAACAACATCATGTTAGACGGCAAGAAGGGCGTAGCTCAAAAAATTACATACGGCGCTTTCGATATCATCAAAGAGCGCACAAATGAAGAGCCCCTCGAAGTATTCAGAAAGGCTCTTGCTAACGTAATGCCCACCCTCGAGTGCAAAGCACGCCGTGTTGGTGGTGCTAACTATCAGATCCCTATGGATGTTAAGCCCGAGAGAAGACAGACACTCGGTCTCCGTTGGATCGTTCAGTACTCGAGAAACAGATCTGAGCGCACAATGAAGGAGCGCCTTGCTGCTGAGCTTATGGATGCAGCAAATGAGACAGGCGGAGCATTCAAGAGAAAAGAAGAGATGCACAGAATGGCTGAGGCTAACAAGGCTTTCGCGCATTTCAATCGTTAATCACCGGTTAAGAAAGGACATTAATACTAATGGCTACAACAAGAGCATACCCGCTTGAGAAGACCAGAAACATCGGTATTATGGCTCACATCGACGCCGGTAAGACAACAACAACCGAGAGAATTCTTTATTACTCCGGCGTTAACCGTAAGATGGGTGAGGTTCACGAAGGTGCTGCTACCATGGACTGGATGGTTCAGGAGCAGGAGAGAGGTATCACAATTACCTCCGCAGCTACAACAGCTCCCTGGAAGGGCCACAGAATCAACATCATCGACACTCCAGGCCACGTTGACTTCACAGTAGAAGTTGAGCGTTCACTCCGTGTACTCGATGGTGCGGTTACGGTTATGTCTGCTAGAGGCGGCGTTGAGCCGCAGACGGAAACAGTCTGGAGACAGGCTGAGCACTACGGTGTTCCGAGAATGGTTTTCGTCAACAAGATGGACATCATCGGTGCAAACTTCGAACATGTTTGCGAGATGATCCGTGACAGACTTAAGAATGTCCCTGTTGCTATTCAGTACCCTATCGGTAAGGAAGACAATTTCCAGGGCATTATCGACCTTATTACACTCCGTGCTGAGGTTTACACTTCAGAGGACGGTATGCAGTATGAGGACCGTGAGGTTCCTGCTGACATGGTCGATTTCATTAAGGCTAAGAGAGAAGAGATGGTCGAGCTTATCTGCGAGACCGATGACGAGCTCACAGAGAAGTACCTCGAAGGCGAGGAGATCTCCAATGAAGAGCTCAAGGCTGCTCTCCGTAAGGCTTGCTGCTCATGCAAGCTCATCCCGGTTTGCTGCGGTACTTCTTTGAGAAACAAGGGCGTACAGATGCTGCTCGATGCTATCGTTGACTACATGCCCTCACCTCTCGACGTTCCCGCTATCAAGGGTGTAAACCCTGAGACCGAGGAAGAGGAAGAGAGACCTTCATCTGACGAAGCACCTTTCTCTGCTCTCGCATTCAAGATCGCTACTGACCCGTTCGTCGGTAAGCTCTGCTTCTTCAGAGTTTATTCCGGTGTTATGGAAGCAGGATCTTACGTTCTTAACTCTTCAAAGGGTAAGAAAGAGCGTATCGGACGTATCGTTCAGATGCACGCTAACGAGCGTAAGGAGATCACAGAAGTATTCTCCGGCGACATTGCAGCTGCTATCGGTCTGAAGGATACAACAACAGGTAACACACTCTGCGACGAGGATCATCCTATCATCCTCGAGTCCATGGAGTTCCCTGAACCGGTTATCGAGGTTGCTATCGAACCTAAGAGCCGTGCTTCACAGGAAAAGATGCTCATCGCTCTCCAGAAGCTCGCAGAAGAAGACCCGACGTTCCGTACATACACCAACCAGGAAACAGGACAGACAATCATCGCAGGTATGGGTGAGCTTCACCTCGATATCATCGTTGACCGTCTTTTCCGTGAGTTCAAGGTTGAGGCTAACGTAGGCGCACCTCAGGTATCCTACAAAGAGACGATCAGAAGAACTGTTGAAGCTCAGGGTAAGTTCGTACGTCAGTCCGGTGGTCACGGTCAGTACGGTGACTGCTGGCTCAGACTCGAACCTCAGGAGCCCGGTAAGGGTTATGAGTTCGTCGACGAGACAGTCGGCGGAAGCATCCCGAAGCAGTTCATTGCTCCTATCGATGCAGGTGTTCAGGAAGCTATGCAGGCCGGTATCTTGGGCGGCTATCCTGTAGTTGACGTTAAGGTTACTGTTTTCGACGGTTCCTACCACGATGTCGACTCTTCAGAAATGGCCTTCAAGATCGCAGGATCCATGGGATTCAAGGCAGGCATGCAGAAGGGCGATCCTTGCCTCCTCGAGCCTATCATGAAGGTAGACGTCGAGGTTCCTGATGAGTACTTGGGCGACGTTATCGGCGGACTTAATGCACGCCGTGGCGCTATCAAGGAGATCGAGCCTATGAACGGTTCACAGCAGGTACATGCTGAGGTTCCGCTCGCAAACATGTTCGGTTACGCAACAGACCTCCGTTCCTCCACACAGGGACGTGGTACGTTCGTAATGCAGATAAGCCACTTCGCGGAGACGCCGAAGAGCATCATGGAGTCCATCTTAAAGAAGTAAGGCTCCGAACCGCCTGATTTCAAGGGCGTAAACATCAATAAATAATGCTTTTTTACTTGAAATAAAGAGCGAAAGTTTATAAAATGATGTTTAACGCTCCCGTTGAAACAAGGCGAGTAATATTAAAGTTTAATAATAATTTCTTAGGAGGAAATTACAAATGGCAAGAGAAAAGTTCGTACGTAGCAAGCCGCACGTAAACATCGGTACCATTGGTCACGTTGACCACGGTAAGACAACTCTTACAGCTGCTATCACAAAGGTACTCGCTATGAAGGGTGGAGCTGAGTTCAAGGATTACAGCAACATCGACTCCGCACCCGAGGAAAGAGCTCGTGGTATCACGATCAACACAGCTCACGTTGAGTATGAGACAGAGACACGTCACTACGCTCACGTTGACTGCCCTGGCCACGCTGACTACATCAAGAACATGATCACTGGTGCAGCTCAGATGGACGGCGCTATCCTCGTAGTTTCCGCTGCAGACGGCCCGATGCCCCAGACACGTGAGCACATCCTGCTCGCTCGTCAGGTAGGCGTTCCTTATATCGTAGTATTTATGAATAAGTGCGATCAGGTTGACGACGAAGAGCTTCTTGAGCTCGTAGACATGGACATCCGTGATCTCCTCAATCAGTATGATTTCCCTGGTGATGATACACCTATCATCCGTGGTTCTGCTCTTGCAGCACTCGAGTCCACTTCCACAGATCTTTCTGCTCCTGAGTATGCTCCTATCCTCGAGCTCATGGATGCTGTTGACAACTACATCGCTACACCTGAGCGTCCTGTTGACAAGCCGTTCCTTATGCCTGTTGAGGACGTATTCACAATCTCCGGCCGTGGTACAGTTGCTACAGGCCGTCTTGAGAGAGGTACAGTTAAGGTTGGTGATCCTGCAGAGATCGTTGGTCTCCAGGACGAGCCTAAGTCTACAACAATCACTGGTGTAGAAATGTTCCGTAAGTCAATGGATCAGGCTGAGGCTGGTGACAACATCGGCTGCCTCCTCCGTGGTATCGACCGTAAGGAAGTTGAGAGAGGTCAGGTTATCGCTAAGCCCGGCACAACAACTCCTCACACAAAGTTCACAGGCCAAGTTTACGTTCTTACAAAGGAAGAGGGTGGACGTCATAAGGCTTTCTTCACAGGCTATCGTCCTCAGTTCTACTTCAGAACAACAGACGTTACAGGCGTTATCAAGCTTCCTGAGGGAACAGACATGTGCATGCCTGGTGACCACGTAACAATCGAAGCAGACCTCATCACTCCTATCGCTATGGAGCAGGGTCTTAAGTTCGCTATCCGTGAGGGTGGTCACACAGTAGGCGCTGGTACAGTTTCTACAATCATCGAGTAATTCGGTAATTAACTGAACTAAAGCTTAACAAGGGTCCGTACTGCAAAGTACGGACTCTTTTTTTGTGCCGCAGTTATTCCGGGAGTAATGCTGCAGAGTTCAATATTCTTAAAGAAATATTAAGAAGTTTGCTGCTTTTTTCTTAATGCGCGGATAATTAGAATAACTGTTATCAGGCTGGTGTGTTTTTGTCCGTTCATCAGCGCGAAAAAGGAGAATCATAATGAAGAAGCTTTCACAAAGGATCATTTGTGCCGCTATTGTGCTTTGCATGGCTTTGCCGTTTGCATCATGCGGAAAAAAGAACGGATCAGGCGGTAAGACCCGCTCCGGTCAGAAGATCGCAGAAGATGCACCGTGGTTTGACAGCAAGGTCTTAAAAGTAGATCTCGGGTTTGAGACCGGCAGACAGTTAATGACATATATGTCGAAGCTGGCAGCTATGGATGATAAGAATATGTATGTCATATCGGCAGGACGCTATCAGGCGTCTCAAGGAAGCGGCAAAACTGATGAAGAATCTGTTTTCGCATCCGTAACTGTTGTGGACAGAGCTGCGTATTCTACTGTAAAAACGATAGATCTGTCAAAAGAGATAGGCATTTCCGATAACATAAACGGCGGATACATAGAAGACGGAAAGCTGTTCCTGAACATTACAAGGTATGACATGAAAACATATCAGGTGAATAATGTCGTGCAGGAATTGAATGTTGAGACCGGCAAGCTCAAGGAAGCAAAAGAATCGAAAGGCGCTGATGACAATAATATCAGCAACGTATTTAATATCGGCGGATACAGTATAGGCACAGCCGGAGAATGGAACGGTAACGGTTCGCTTGTTAATCTTATTATCACTTCACCGGATGGCAGCAGGAATAAGGTCGCAGTCAAAGAGTCCGGTATAGATATTTATGAGATTCCCGTCATAATGCAGAACACGGACAAGACCGCTTTGGTTGCTGCATTCTCAAGTGGAGGAAACAGGTTTTTCGAGCTTGATCTTGCATCGCACACCATAAAGAGCCTTGATCCAAAGGATTATGAATGGTTCGATCTGGAAAGAATGAGAAATCCATATAACGGATCTGACGGGAATGT
>OCTX012281497.1_pt1 | contig 10573 bp, 6 predicted proteins | sample 1539691 | NCBI WGS metagenome assembly OCTX01 (sample SAMN02144231, study PRJEB22623) | gut metagenome | biome: sheep rumen | host: Ovis aries | place: New Zealand | reverse complement strand
TCCACGCAAACGCCGTCCATTGAAAGCGCCTCCACGTGCGCCGCCCTCACAAGCTCGCGCTGCGGCTTCGCGAACGAAAGACGGCAGTCCTTCAGCGCAAGCGACAGCTTCGACTCGGCGTCTCCGTAGGCGCAGAGGCTCAGGGCAAGCCCCGCCGCCTCGACGTTCTCGAAACGGATGCTCCGGAGCGGACGGTTCTTCTGCCACGTCTCGTTGCCCGAGAAATTGTAGTGCAGGAAACGCTGCGCGTTCTCGACGCGGCAGTTCCGCACCGTAATCTCGCCGGGATCGTGGCGGACCTTGACCGTGAAGTCGGAATAGTACGTGAAGAGCGCGAGAAGCGTCCGCCAGCCCGCGCCTGGCTTTCCGTGCGAGCCGGCGATCTGGTCGGCCTTCGGCAGGGAGTTGCGGATCGGATACTCGGCTGGCCCCCACGCGCGGCAGTCCTCGACCAGGACGCGGCGGCCTCCGAACCGGAACGCGCTGCATGCGGTGTTCAGGCTGCAGCCGCGCACAGTGACGTCCTCGTTGTCGAATCCCGACACGCAGTCGTCGCCTGTCTTCATCGTGCATTGCGCGATCTTCACGCGGTCGCACGTCGTGATGTGGATCCCGTCGTGTCCGCCGAGGATGGTCAGATCCTCGAACCCGAGGTCCGACGAGCGCCACACGTTGTGCGCCCAGTTCCCGGTGTTGCGTATCATGTAGCCGCGAAAGGTGCAGTTCACAGAATCATGCACGGACACCCCGTGGACGCCCCGGAAATGCTCCTCGCCGACGGGATCGTAGCTGTCGCATCCGTCGATGACCGAGCCCGGCTCGCCGATGACCCGTACGTTGCGCGCGCGGAGGATGCGTATGACGGCGTTGTTCCAGCGGCTTGCGCACTTGAGGATGTGGTCGTTGGTCTTGCGCTTCGACGGCGTCACCCAGACAACGCCCGGCGCGAAATCCCCCTCCGGCACCGGCTCGATCCTGTCGTTCGAGAGAATGTCGTAGTCGTCGCAGTTCCGGCTCGCCTTCAGGACCGCGCCGCTCTTCAAAAGAAGAGTGGTGTTGCTTCTGAGGCGCAGTCCCCCAACTGCGTACTCGCCCTTTTCGACAACGACCTTGCCGCCGCCTGCGAGAAAGCAGTCGTCAAACGCCTTCTGCAACGTCGCCGTCGCGTCGCCCTCTACAGGACGCACGGACACCTCGAACGGGACGGCTCCAAAAGTCATCGGCAACGCGCCAAGCGCCAGTGCGCCCGCGACAAACTCTCGTCTTGTATTCATCTGAGGATAATGATCATTCCCGGCGGATCGTATTCGGGGAACTCGCCGACGAGGGTCAGACCGTTGAACGCACCGCCGTTCGCGTCCGCCGCCGCGAACGTTCCGGAAATCTCGCCGTTGGAGTCGGACGCGACGTCGAAACGCGCCACCACCTTCGTGTCCTTGAGGTTCCACGGCTCGTCAGCCGTCTTCGTGACGCCTCCGACCGTGAACGAGCCGTTGCCTTCCGCGCCGCCCTTGGCTGAATAGAGGTAGAGCGTGTACGGCTCGTTCTTCTTCAGCTTCGAGAGCGTGAACGTGTAGGTGTCGGAAGGGCCGGTCGATGCCGCCCAGTTGTTGTGGAGCGCGGAGCCTGTCGGCATGGAGCCGCTCGTATAGCCCTTTGTGACGTTCCCGGATGTGCGAGACAGAGTGAAGCCGACATTGCGCTTGGTCGCGCCGTCCGCTTCAGTGCAGTTCTCCACGGAAACCGTGGCCGCAGGCGTGCTATTGCTGATCCGCAGGGCGTTCCACTTGTTCCAGTCGCTCCAGCCCTCGCGGCCGGCGCCGGTGTGGTTCGAGAAACGTCCGGCGACGGAGCTGGGCACGCCGAAGTCGATGTTGACGACATGCGCCGTCGCGTCGTCGGCCCTTTCGTAGCAGGCAGAGAGGCCGGTGTTGTCGTTGCTTCGGTTGGCCAGCGGGTCAACGACATACTCGACGCGGTCTCCGGCACGGAGCCACAGGCGTTCGGCACCAAGCGCAGTTTCGTAGATCGTCCCGCCGCTGTCGCGCATCACGGGCGAGGTTGCCACAATATGTCCGTCTGCCGCGACGCTGACTTGCACGCCGTCGCCGCCGTTGTTGTTCAGGTCGCGGGCGTAGGCACGGGCGCGATAGACGCCGTCTGACGGGATGGTCGCCTTGAGCGTTGGACTACTGCTCTGATAGCCCGGCTCGTTCACGACGGCGATGAACTCCTGCGGCGCGGCAGCAAGCATGTCGGCCGAAGAGGCAAAGGTCGAGTCTGCAACCGCCGTTCCATTCGTCGCCATGACGAAGTAGGGATATTGGTCGTACGCCGTGAACCGGCCCTGCATCCACCACTGAGTCTTGGCTCCGCCCGCAACCTGCCCGGTAGTGAGCTCGTCGTAGAACTGCGCCCCGCACCAGGCATTCGTCTTCGCGCCGAGCTGCCATGTCGCACCGCCGCCAAGCAGGTCGGCGAAAGAGTCCGACCTGGACCCGGCCGTATGGTCGGCATAAAACGACTTCCCGGCGTCATAGATGTCGCCAGCCTCGCGGCGGAAGACGGCGGAAATGCCAGTCGCATCGCTTGACGCAGACGCATTCGCGAATACGGCGACATCCACCGGTTCGTTGGCAACGAGCAAGCGCGGTTCGAACGTCAGATGCGCGGTGGATGAGAATGTCTCGGCGGAAATGTAGACGTTCGTCACGACGGTTCCGGAAACGAGCAGATAGACGTGGACGCCATCTGGCGTTGGCGTGTCGGTCGGTTTTCCGCGAATCACGTCTCGCGCGACGATGGAGGCGGAATAGTAGCCGCTCGCCTGCGGGCGGAAGCGTATGACGGGCCAGGCGTTCACGTCCGATGCATTCGGGTGGACATGTAGTTCACATGGTGCAATCTGAGACGATTGACTGGACAAGATCGTTGACGCCGTAGAACAGGCGGCTGTTTCATTCACGAGAACGTAGGGGGACGTTCCGCTTGCGGCGCCTGCGAAGCCGCGCTGGCTACTGGCATCAGAACGCGTCGCTTGTGTAGAAATGCGAGACGTAAGGGCATTGTTGAAGTTTGCCGGCGCCCAGTTTGTGAAATCGGTTCCCGCCGGAACAGACGCGAGAAGATAGTACCATGTGCCGTCCTTGATCGTACCATATGGGTTGGAGTAGGATGTGGCGATGTTGTTCGTCAGCGCAATGCCGGAATCAAAGAACGAGCCTTCGTCCTCCTTCGTGACGATGAAGCGAAGACCTGTGGCATCGCTTGAATGCCCGGATGACGTCGCGCTTTTGTTGCCTACGACGACCTCGATTGTCTCGCCCGCCGCAAGGTGGCGGACCGGCACCTGGAAATCAAACCGGTGCGAAGGATTGTCGTCCGACTGGTCTTCAAGAGAGACAATTTGCCGGACAAGGACATTCCCTCCCGCGCGCACTATGACCTGGACTCCGGCGCACGCCTTGGGATTGTATGTCCCAAACTCGGTGTTCTTGGCGCAGTCGTGGGCAAAGACCACGGCGGAATACCAACCATCTTGAGGCGCGGTGAACCGCACCACGTCGAATGGTTTTCCCGTAGTCGGGTTGCCTGGATGAAGGTACAGCTCGCTGGGGAGGACCTCCTCACCGTCCAACAGCTGCGAAGTGCTTCCGGCGTTCACCCTGACCCACGGCGACGAGGGTCCGCCGATGCCGACAAGGGGAGCAGTTCCGCCCGTTGTTTGGTCGAACGCCTCGGTTGACGCGAGTGCGTCGCTCGACGAATGCAGAAGCGACCATACGCCAAATGTATTTTTGTTGTGTCCGGCTTCGTTGAACGCCTTGCCGGCGTCGTAGACCGTGCGAGCGGAGGCCGTGGCCGCCACCTGGACGACTATCAGGCAGACAGCGGCGCATCTGCCGAATAAGCATGATTTTCTGTTCATGGATTTGTTCCTTTCCTGTTAGAGGGTGCTGAAAGACGCAACGACTCAATGTATTTCGCGTCGGGCGTGCAGTTCCTGAACTTGCAGTTCTCGATGAACTGGCGCATGAGGCCAAGCGCCTTCGCGCGCTCGGGGCGGTTCTGAAGCTGCTTGTACGACTGCCTGTCGCTCTTCGCGAAGGCCGCGACTGTCTCGTTCCAGCCGTCGGGCAGCCTAAAGGAAAGCCAGCATTCGCCGCCTGGCTTCTTGAAGGGCCAGAACGTCCATCCAATCCCCTTCTGCTCCATCGACTCGACAATGGCCCGGCACCAGTCGTAGGTGTTGTGGCCAGTCTCTCCCATGTACATGGGGACATTCGCCTTCGCGGCGACGGCGGCAAACTTCGCGACGGCCTTGTCGTCGTATTTTGGGTTGCCGAACGAATAGTAGTGGCAGGACAGCATTTCGTTCTCGCCGAAGCTGAATCCATCGAAGGGCGCGAAGTTGGAGTTGCACTGCGCCCCCGCGAAGATGATTATATGGTTGCGGTCGACTTCGCGTATGGCGTCGGCAGCCCTTCGCTGCACCGGAGCCATAAGCGCGTTCAACTCGTCCTTGTCGGAGTGGTACCACGGGATCGGCTCGTTCATTACGTCGTATGCAAGCACAACCGGCTCGTCGGCGTAGCGCGCGGCGATCCTGCGCCAGATGCCGCAGTACTCGCGCTGATTTGCCTCGCTCCTGAAAAGCCAGGGATATCCGTAGCTGTCGTCGTGGTTCGTGCCGGTCTGCCCGCCGGGGCACGAGTGCATGTCGAGGATCACCTTGAGCCCGTGCTTCCTGCACCAGCCGACGACGTCGTCGAACCGGCGGAACCCCTCTTCCGGATCGTTTGAGCCGAGATAATCCTCAACCGTGAAGAGCTTGTAGTGGAACGGTAGCCTCATCGTGTTCGCGCCGGTCGCCGCGATAAATGCGATGTCGTCTTCGGTGACATATGCATCCTTGAACGCAGTCCAGAACTTCGCAGCCTCCTCGGGACCGACGAGCTGGCGGAACATCTCGTCCATCATGTGCGGCGATTCGCACTTGCTGAACCCGAACATGTAGCCCTCCGGGTTGAGCCAGTTGCCGAGGTTCGTCCCGCGAATGCGGAACTCCCTCCCGTTTTCGTCCACAAGCCCGGTTCCGGCGACGCGGACAAATCCCGCCGCTGGCGGCGCGCTGCGGGTAAACCGCACGACGAATCCGCCGCCCGGGGCCATCCGGAACGAGAGCGTTTCGCCAGCATGCACGTCCTTCGCCTCGTGTACGTAGTGCGTCGGCTCGTCGGCGGAATCGTCCGCGTCGCGGAAGATATCCGCCCTCCACTCGCCGTCCGCGAGGAAGTCCGTCGCGAACGCGAACGTTCGCGGATCCCGGTTGGAGATTCCCGCCGCGTACCACGCGCCGTCCCTCGCCTTCCGCGCTACGGCGGCGAACGTCTCCGGCGATCCGCCCAGCCCCACGACGGAGTCCCATACGACAGGCGTCCGCGCCATGAACGAAAGGCATTCCGCGTTCCGCTCGTACTTCGTCGGCGCGTCGCAGAGCATCTGCAGAGGTGCCTCGTAGAGCGCCATCATCGCCATCTGGCGGCAACGCGTGCCGATGGACCCCGGGTTCGTGGCGTCACCCCTGTATTCCCCGATGCGGTAGTTGTCCATCGCGCCTGGCGTGTAGTCCATCGGACCAGCAGTCATCCGCAGGAAGAACGCCGCGACGTCGTTCGCCATCATGTCCTCGCCCCTGTAGAGCTTCATGTACTCGAGGCCATGCACCCCCTCGTAGTTGAGGACGTTCGGATACATGCGGCTCAGGCCCACCGGACGGTACACGCCGTGGTAGTCGACGACCATGCGGTGGCGCGCGCACGCCGCCGCGAACTTCTCGAGGAAGGACGCGACATCCGCGTCGCCGCGGTCCATGAAGTCCACCTTGAAGCCCTTCGCGCCGAGCTTCGAGAAGTGCTCCGCGACCTTCTCCTCCGCGCCGTACGCCTGCGCCCACGCCATCCACAGGATTACGCCGACGCCCTTCTTGTCCGCATACTCAATGATCGCCGGAACGTCCACGGACGGACTGCACTTCCAGATGTCGAGCTTCTCGCTCCAGCCCTCGTCGAGGAGAACGTACTCCACGCCGTTGCTTGCGGCAAAGTCTATGAAGCGCCTGTACGTCTCGGTCGTGCAGCCCCGCGCGGCGCCCTTGTTGTCGAAGGCGCTCCACCAGTCCCACGCGACCTTGCCCGGCCGCACCCACGAGAAGTCGGTCGATGAGCCTGGAGACGCAAGCGCGTACGCGATGTCGGCTTCGCAGAGCTTCGCCGGTGCGTCGGCAAGAACAAACACGCGCCACGGAAGAGGCCGTGCGGGATGCTCCTTTGCGATAAAGTCCTCCGTCTCGTCCACGCAGACCCAGCGTCCGCCCGTCTCAACGGTCCTGCGGTTGTGCCAACCGTCGGGGTTCGCGACGCGATGCGTTGTCCTCGGGTATTTCGCGAAGAGCGACGACAGCCGGATGCCGGCGTCCGTCGCGGCGACGTCGCCGAAGTTCCAGACCGGGTAGTCGTGCAGCGCAGTCTCCAGGACGGCCACGGACTTGCCCTCGGCCGAATACGCGAACGGAAGGTAGAACGCCTTGCACGGATCCGTCGCGAGCGCTGTCGCGTCCGCGAACTCAGGAACCGCCTCCTCGCATCCTATCGTCGTGCGGCTTGTGCGACAAAACCAGCACCGCGCCGTCTTCGGCAGGGTGACGTCCGCCCTCTCGTCCGTGACGATGCCGCCTTTCGCAGGTTCGAAGCGATAGGCGACGCCGTCTTCGCGCGCGACGATGCGGATGGCGAAGTCGCCGAAGTCGGCGAGCTTCTCCACACGGCGCAGGTCGACCAAGCCCTTCTTGTAGACCGGAGCCGCTACCTTTTCCTCGGCGGACTCGCCGCAGACGACCTCGCGCGGCAATGCGCCATCGCCAAGCCATTTCCCGTCAATGCAGATTCCGATACCCGTCTTCGGGACTATCGTCTTACCGCCTCTCATGACCTCGTACGCAAGCGGTTTCGCGTAGAGGCGCAGCGCGTTCCCCCCGCAGGCGACTTCCGCCGCGGGGCTTCCCGCGCACGTTCCGGCCGCCAGCAGCAGAGCCGCCGCGAAATGTGCCTTAGCGACAATCATGTCATCAAAACCTTGTCCGCAGTGTAGATAAGCCTGAAATCCGGATGCCGCCACAGATACGACGCGGGGAGGAACGGCGTCGGCTCGCCGTTGCGCGCGATGATCGCGTTGAGCGGCGCGGTCTGCTCGGCGAAGCAGGCGAGAAGGAGGCACTTCTTCGCGGCGAGTATCGGCGCCATGCCCATTGTTGCCGCGTAGCGCGGCACAAGAGCCGCGTCGCCTCCAGCCGTCACCTTAGTGTTCTGCTCGATCGTCTCCTGCGAGAGCGGCAGGACGCGCGTCGGGAGCGCCGCAAACGCCTCAACGGAAATTTCGTCTTCGCGCATCGGCTCGTTGAACGCGATGTGTCCGTTGAAGCCTATGCCGAGAAGCTGGAGGTCGAGCCCTCCAGACGCGGCGATCGCGGGGTCGTAAGTTTCTGGCGACGCGGGGTCGGGAAAATGCGCATTCTCCTCGCGGAAGCCGAGCGCGGGGTCGAACTTCGAGAACAGCATCTCGTGCATGTACTTCCAGTAGGAAAGCGGATGGTCGTGCGGCACGGCGCTCTTGCCGTCGGCGGAATATTCGTCGAGGTTCCACGTCGAAAGAAGCGAGAGGTCCGCGCGCGCCGCGTTGAACTTCTCCGCCAGCTGGTCATAGAGCGAGATCATCGTGTTGCCAGTCGCGAGCCCCAGATTGAACCGTGCGCCCTTCGCAATCTTGCGCATCACCTCATCGAAGAGAATCGACGCGCCAACCGCGCTCATTGCGTCATAGTCTTTTGCGTGTTCAACTGTCATGCCAATATTATATCATATCCGCCCGGACTAAAAGAGTAAATCGCGCAAAAATTAAAACGCCTATTGCGAAATTGGCGGACGACATGGTATAATTACCGACATGGACACCATACTCGTATTCTCGACATCGATAGGCAGAGCGAACGCGGACATGCTTGCTGGAGTGCGCGAGTTCGCGAAGGACGCGGAATGGAACGTGCAGTCGTTCCTGTACGACGGCGAGCCGTTCCCTGTGCGGAAGCTGCTCGACTTCTGGACGCCGGCAGGCTGCATTGTCGAAAGCTGCGGGAACGGCGTGTCGGCCGGAATCATCGACCAAAAGGCGTTCCGGCGCACTCCGGTCGTATATATGGGTAGCGAACCGACGATGACCCCGAAAGACGCCGCGTGCGTGGTGCATGACGCCGAATCCGTCGCGAACGCGGCGGCGAGGGAGCTGATGACCATCGGCATGGAGAGCTTTGCGTTCATCGGCGCGAAGGGAAAGGGATGGAGCGACCGGCGCAAGTCCGCGTTCGAGAAGGCGGTGGAACTAAATGGACACCACGTCGCAGCGATGGACGTCCATCCAACGTCGGCTGGGGTTTACGGCAAGGACGCGACACGCCTACGCAAATGGCTTCTGGAGCTTCCCAAGCCGTGCGGCGTCATGGCAGCGGACGACGAAATAGCGGCGACGGCCGTCTCCATCTGCCGGCTGTCCGGCATAGACATCCCGAACGACATCGCCGTCATTGGAGTCGACGACAACGAATCGCTGTGCGAGAACACCGTGCCGACCCTGTCCAGCGTACGTCCCGACTTCCAGCAGGGCGGCAGATTCGCCGCGCGGCTTCTCGCACGGATGATGCGCGGCGGACGCAGCGCACACCGCGAGACGGTGTTCGGCGTATCCGGAATCGTGAAGCGCGGGTCGACACGCATATTCAAGCGCAAGGACGCGGAAGTCTCCGCCGCGCTTGAACGCATCTGGGCGTCGGACGGAGTGACGCTTTCCCCCAAAGACGTACTCGCGGGTTTTTCATGCTCGCGCCGCAACGCGGAGATACGTTTCCGACAGGCCACTGGAAAGTCTGTTCTGGAGGAGATTGTCGCCGCGCGCATGTCGCGGGCGAAAACGCTCCTCGAGGGCACGACCCTTTCCATCCCGGAAATCGCCGCGCAGTGCGGATACCGCTACTCGACGAACTTCCGCAGTGCATTCATCACGGCGACCGGACGCAATCCCCTCGCCTGGCGAAAGAACAACGTCAAGAACGCATGACCTCGCCGCCGATGATCGTCATGCGCGGCGTGAGCGAATCGCCGACGAGAACAATATCCGCGAGAAGGCCTCCCGTCACCATCGTCGGACGCAGTCGATTCTGACGTCCGCAACGCCGAGATCCCTAAGCGACGCGAACTTCCGCATATCAAGGGCCACCTCGACAATCTGCGACGGCTTTACACCGTTGTTGAGCAGATAATCCCGAAACAGCCTGAACAGGAGAAAGCTCTTTCCGCACCGCCTAATGCCGGTTATTATCTTGACGAAGCCGTTGTGCCTTCGTTCGACAAGTCGTTGCAGGTATCTGTCCCTTTTGATTGTCATGCCAGATGCTCCATGTTTATTTTGGCGCCGACGGAGCGCCTCAGCCGCCGAAGCGGGCGCGCATCTGGTCCGTGAAGATGACGATGAAGAGCGCCGCCATCGAGAACTCCATGCCGTTCGTCCAGGCGCGCAGGCGGTCCGGGTCCACGACGTGTCCGAGAACGGACACCACGACCGCGCCAACGGTGAGCCCCACTACCCAGTAGGAGTGGTTCAGCACCGAAAGCGCCGTGCAGTAGTACAGGTTTCGCCTCGGGTCCTTCAGCGGACACGCCGCCTCGAGCGCATAGTTCTCGTCCGTCAGCATCAGGACGAGGTACGCCTTGCGCACGAGCGGCACGTTCTTCCAGCGCGTCAGCATGGTGAAGCCGTAGAACGCGTAGCGGAAGTTCACCGCGAGCGTCATAAGCGCGAACGCCGCCCACGAGGCGCGCTGCGCTATCTCGCCGACGCCGGCGATGGACATCGTGCCGGTCACCCAGAGGGCGGACGACAGAAACGCCCACAGCGGCGCGAGCACGACGTCGCCCTTCGCCGCCAGCAGCACGCCTGCGACGAAGCCCATCGTCGTGTAGCCCATCAGCACCGGCACCGAGTCGATGAACGCGCGGCGCAGTATCGCGCGGCGCTCCCGCCGCGGAATCTCTTCCCCGCCGCGGTCCATTATTCCCACTCTATCGTCGCAGGGGGCTTGGAGGAAATGTCGTATACGACGCGGTTGATGCCCCTCACCTCGTTGATGATGCGGTTGGACATCACGGCGAGCGTTTCGTAGGGAAGACGTGTCCAGTCCGCCGTCATCGCGTCGATGGAGTCCACGGAGCGGATCGCGCACGTGTACTCGTACGTCCTCTGGTCGCCCATCACGCCGACGGTCCTGACGGGGAGCAGCACGGCGAACGTCTGCCAGATCGACTTGTAGTTCTGGAGCTTCCGCACCTCCTCCTGCACGCGGATGTCCGCCTGCTGGAGAAGCTTCACCTTCTCCTCGGTGACCTCGCCGAGGATCCTGACGCCCAGTCCCGGACCCGGAAACGGCTGGCGGTCGAGGAGCTCGTCCGCCATGCCCATGACGCGTCCG
>OCTX012242022.1_pt1 | contig 10575 bp, 8 predicted proteins | sample 1539691 | NCBI WGS metagenome assembly OCTX01 (sample SAMN02144231, study PRJEB22623) | gut metagenome | biome: sheep rumen | host: Ovis aries | place: New Zealand | reverse complement strand
CCGTCAACACGCTGGCCTCTGTGGCAGTCGTCTTGCTGGTGGTCAGTCCGCTGTCCCTTTACGACCTTGGCTTTCAACTGTCGTTCGCGGCAGTACTCAGCATCTTGCTCATCCACCCGCTCATCAATGGACTGATAGCCGACGACGTGCAGCAACGTCACCGCTGGCTGTCGACCGCTTGGGGACTGGTAACGGTCTCCATAGCTGCACAGATTGGTACAGCACCACTCGTCGCCTACCACTTCGGCCGCTTCAGCACGTGGTTCCTGCTGAGCAACTTCATCGTCATTCCGTCAGCATGGTTCATACTCTGCTTCACCCTGCTGTGCCTCGCATTCAGTTGGTGGTCGTGGGCAGCCGGTGGACTGTTCTCCCTACTCGTCTGGCTGACCAACACCATGAACCACGCCTTGGGATGGGTGGCGCAGCTACCCCTGAGCAGCATCGAGGACATCCGTCTCAATGCCATCCAACTATTCCTTATCTATATCATCATCGTCTGCTGTTACGTGGCATTGGCCGTCTCTCGCAGATCCCACAGATGACAAAATGATGACCTGATTCACCGCCTTCTAAAACTCCTTGGTTTTCATACGTTTTAGATACGTTCTAATTCTAAACAAAGTTAAAATAGTACTGTTTCGCACAGAAAACAATGAAAATATTTGTTTTGTGTACGAAATACGACTATATTTGCACCGTGTAAGCACTAAATGTATTTAGATGACACCGTTTGAAAACATAGGCAACATCCCCTTTGACGTCAATGTGCTAAGTGCGGTATTTCCGAACCATAAGCATATTAACGAGAAGGCGCGTGCGCTCGAAAAGAATGGTCAGATTATACGCTTAAAAAAGGGAATGTACGTGGCCAGCAAGATGGAAACTGGCAAGGAACTGGTGAGAGAATTGATAGCCAATCACATTTACGGTCCATCGTATGTAGGTTGTGAATATGCCTTGCGCTATTATGGTTTGATACCAGAGCGTGTGTATCAGATAACATCGGTTACCACCAAGCACTCCAGGGATTTTGAGAATACTGTTGGCCGGTTCAGCTATCAGAACTGCTCGCCAGAATACTTCGCAGTTGGCGTAAGGATAGAGCATGCCGATGGTGTTAACTTCTTGATAGCTACCCCCGAGAAGGCACTCTGCGACGTGATTAACTTTAGCAAGTTCCTGAATCTACGCTTCATGAAGGATGTAGAGACTTATCTTGAGGAAGACATCCGTTTTGACACTAACGCTCTCGAGAACTTTGATATAGAGCTTCTTGAGCGATGTGCATTAGCAAGTCGCAAGCAATCGAGTATTAACATGTTAATAAAGTATATAAAGCATGTCAGACATCTTTGAACAAATGATAGCGCAGCACACTATCGCAGGCGACAACGATAGGAAGAATGCACTCTATGAGGTCATGCAGCAGGTGGTGCTGAGCGGTCTTTATCGTGGCGGTTTCTTTAAAGAGGCAGCCTTCTACGGTGGCACGTGTCTCAGAATTTTTCACGGATTAAGGCGATATTCTGAGGATATGGATTTCTCTTTACTGGCGAAGAATCCGAATTTTACGCTCGAAAACTATTTCCCTGCCATCATCGAAGAGGCTCGACTCTTAGGACGAACGGTTACTATTACAAAGAAGGATAAGCGTAACTTTGGCAAGGTAGAATCTGCTTTTCTGAAAGATAATACTGATGTGTATAATCTGACGATTCAGACCGAAAAAGCATTGAAGATTAAGATCGAGGTAGATGTCAATCCTCCTCTTGAGTTTTCTACAGAACAGAAGCTTTTGATGCAGCCCTTCTCGTTTACCACGCGTTGCTTTACCTTGCCCGATCTGTATGCCGGCAAAATGCATGCTCTTACTTTTCGTGCTTGGAAGAATCGCATAAAGGGACGCGACTGGTACGATTTCGAATGGTATGTTCGAAATCGTGTGGCATTGGATTTTGAACATCTAAAGGTTAGGACAAAGGAGTTTAATGATATCGACCTCACTAAGGGACTCTTTATGGAGCTTCTAAAGGAACGTATTTCCAAAGCAGACATTGATGCAGTAAAGGCCGATGTTATCCCTTATATCATTGACAAGCGTGAACTCGACATTTGGAGCAGCGACTACTTCCTGCAATTGGCCGATATGATTGTGTTTAAGTAAAATGAATAGTATGTCGCCCTCAGATTATCGTAGGGCTGCAAGGAAATAATGTCAGCGTAGGATGTCGAGCAGTTCGGAGAAGTGGGTGATCTTCTTGAGGCGCTCGTGGGGGAACTCCTCGCTCTTCTCCAATTCCCATACCACATGGTAGGGGATGTGCGCCGTCCAGGCTCCTGCTGCTAAGGCTGGTGCAATGTCTGAGCGGAACGAGTTGCCGACCATCAGTGTCTGCTCGGGTGCTACGTCCAGGTTCTCGCAGAGCTGGCGGTATTCGCGCTCGGTCTTGTTGGACACCGTCTCCACATACGAGAAATACTGTTCCAACCCTGAGCGCTGCAACTTAGACTCCTGGTCCATCAGTTCACCCTTGGTGAATACCACCAGCCGATACTGGCGGCGCTCTGCCAACTTGCGCAGCGTCTCTTCCACCTCGGGCAGGGGTGTCGTCGGAAAGCGCAGCAGCTGCTGACCCAGTTCTATCAGTCGCATCACGATGTCGCCCGTCAGTTGTTCGTGACTGACGCGCACGGCATTCTCTATCAATGACAGTGTAAAGGCCTTGGTGCCATAGCCCGTCAGCGACAGGTTCTTACGTTCCGTAGCAAACAGTCCCTCGCTGACTTCGCGGGGGGTAGCCCACGGCTTCAACAGTTCACAGCACTCCTGCTCTACCTTGTCAAACCACGTCTGACAGTCCCATAGTGTGTCGTCGGCATCAAAGGCCACTACTTTTATCTCTTGATTCTTCATTCTTTACTCTTTTTTTCAACAACGAATTACACGATTTTTTATCTACCACAGATTTCGCAGATTTCACAGATTTTTGGCTGCGCACTGCTATTGTATTTAACAGATTTCTAAGGATTACTCAGATTATTGCTGAGCGAAACAATCAGTGAAATCAGAATAAATCCATATCGCTGCGGTTATAATCTGTTTAATCTGTTCAATCTGTGGTCGTAAAAATAAAATCCGTGGTGTTCATTCTTCCCAATATGCCAGTGTACGCTTCTGCAGCACGGTGGTCTGCTGACTCAGGCTGCCCTTCTCCCAGTACGACAAGGACAGCGAGTTGCTGGTCCAGTTGCCCTCACCGTCACGCGTCAGGTAGTTGTTGTGCATATTGAGGGTGAGGACGCACTCGTCGCCCTTGAAGACCTTCTGGTTCAGCGAGGCTATCTCGTCGCGCTCATTGTAGGTGTATTCGTGGATGTAGCGGATGCCTGCAGCCTCGTTGGTGAGTGTTCGGCGTACCAGTCGGTAGTGGCTGTCGTACTCATAGCTGACGTCGCTATGTCCCTCCACCTCCGTCATCTCCGCCTGGCGCAGATAGCCGTAGCGGTCGTACTGGCGTTTCGTCATGTCAGGCTGTTCCAGTTGGCCGTCCTCCGAGAAGCGCATAAACTGGTCCTCGCTGACGGCATTCTCCGTCACCACCTCCTGCACGGGGCCGTGGAGTCCCATGACGACGGCATCCTTGTAGTAGGCACCCATGGGGAGGTAGAGCACACGGATGTCGCGCGAACCACTATCATTGTCGACCAGCGACACCTTCACACTGGCAAAGTCGTCCATATACACCCAGCTGCCGTCGCGCTCTACGAAGTCGCCATGTTCCTGTTTGAGTTTGTAGAGGAAATACTGCAGGTTACGCTCCAGCATAGCCTTTGTGCTGTAAGGACCCACAGAGACGTAGGCAGAGTTGATGAACTTGCTGGACGGAGAGATGCTGACCAGCAGTTTGGCGCGGATGCCATAGAACTTACCACGGAAATAGTAGTCTTCGCCATCGTCCGACTGTCCCCACGCTGTCCAGTCGGCAGCCTGCAGCTGGGTGCGCACGCTGTCCAGCGGGCCCTCCAAGGGTATGCCCTGCAGCAAGGCACACCGCGATTCCGTCTGTGCCCAGAGGATACAGGCCATCAACAGAGAGAATATGCTCGTTATACATCTTTTCATACTGCCTGCAAAATTACAAATAATTATCAATTATCAATTATCAATTGTCAGTTTTTTCGTATCTTTGCACGAAAATTAAGAAAGCTATGAAGATATTTGCAGTAGGTATGAATTATATCCAGCACAATAAAGAGCTGGATGGTGCGTTATATAAACCGGAGAAGCCTGTCATCTTCACCAAGGCTGATTCGGCACTGTTGAAGGACCACAAACCCTTCTTCATCCCCGACTGGTCTGAGCAGGTGGACTACGAGACAGAGCTGGTGGTTCGCATCTGCCGACTGGGCAAGAGCATCCCCGAGCGCTTCGCCCACCGCTACTACGACGCGGTGACTGTGGGCATCGACTTCACCGCCCGCGACGTGCAGCGCGAGGCCAGAGAGAAGGGGCTGCCGTGGGAGATCTGCAAGGGTTTCGACGGCTCGGCAGTCATCGGCGACTGGGTGGAGAAGGAGAAGTTCCTCGACGTGCAAGCGCTGCACTTCCATCTGGACATCAACGGACAGACGGTGCAGGAGGGCTGCTCAAGCGACATGCTCTACAAGGTGGACGAGCTGGTGAGCTACATCTCGCAGTTCTTTACGCTGAAGACGGGCGACCTGCTCTATACGGGCACTCCGGTAGGCGTAGGACCCGTGAAGATTGGCGACCACCTGGAAGGGTGGCTGGAAGACAGAAAAGTATTGGAATTTAATTGTAAATGACATTTAAGAAGACGATAACATGTGTACTGCTAATGCTTGTTGGCTTGACAGCCAACGCACAACGCTTCTTTAACCTGACCGCCCAGGAGGTCAGGATAGACACCTTGTTACCGGCCTTCCACTATGCCCACCCGCTGGGTGAGCACTATGGCGACTCTACCTATAGCGTAGCTATTCTCTATCCGGAATTTATCGACATGTCGCCAGCCGACATCGAGCGCTATCAGCAACTGTCGGGACGTCCGCTGGGCGAGTTGCCAGAGATATACCAGTCGGTGAGCGTCTCGCGCAAGCAAGGCACGCTGCACATCGGCTTTGTACCCCTGGTATATCGTGACGGCAAGTACCAGAAGCTGGTGAGCTTTAAACTAGAAGTTAAAGGAGTTAAGGAAGTTAAAGAAGTTAAAGGAGTTAAGGAAGTTAAAGAAGTTAAAGGAGTTAAGAGAAGCCGGAGGGCTGAGGGCGAGCGCTATGCACAGGAGTCGGTGCTGGCAACAGGAAGATGGGCGAAGATACGTGTCGCTGCGAGCGGCATCTACGAGCTGACGGGCGACCTGATTCGCAAGGCTGGATTTACAGATATCAATAAGGTAAAAATCTACGGCTATGGCGGTGCCCTGCAGCCGGAAAAGTTGACAGGCGAATATCTGACCGTGACGGACGACCTGCAAGAGGTGGCGACATGCACGGTGAACGGCAAGCGACTGTTCTATGCCGTCGGTCCAGTGACATGGAGCGACACCTTCAAGCGCATACGCAACCCCTACTCCACCCACGGCTACTACTTCCTGACAGAGAACGACGAGGAGGCGGAGACGATAGCGTGGGACGACTTCGTTGCCGCATGTTATCCGCTGGCCGACGACTACTGCAGACTCTACGAGGTGGACGACTTCGCATGGTTCAGCGGCGGCCGCAACCTCTACGACGCGCAACAGCTGTACGCGGACAAGACCTATAAATATACGGTGGCGTCGACGGGCAAGTCGGCCGACGGTCGACTGACGGTGGCCCTGTCGGGTCTCGGCATCGGCGGCAGCGTGAAGGTGACGCTGAACGGTACCGACCTGGGCAACATCAACATTCCGTCGGCAGGTTCCTACGAGAAGATGCGTACTGCCGAGCAGACCTTCACCGTCAGCAACCTGCAGGCCACCAACGAGGTGACGCTGACACCCGACAGCAAGGTGCCCAACGTGCGCCTGGACTATATCTCGACATACTGCACGGTGCCCTGCGATGCACCCAGCAGCGAACAGGCGTTTCCCACACCGGAATATGTCTACAACATCACGAACCAGAACCACCATGCCGACAAAGCCGTCGACATGGTAATTATCATACCCACCACGCAGAAGTTGCTGGCACAGGCCCAGCGGCTGAAGACCCTGCACGAGGAGCGCGACGGGTTGCGCGTTACCATCGTCCCCGCCGACGAGCTCTTCAACGAGTTCTCCAGCGGTACACCCGACGCCAACGCCTACCGACGCTATCTGAAGATGCTCTACGACCGTGCGGAGAGCGAAGAGGACATGCCACGCTATCTGCTGTTGATGGGCGACTGCGCCTGGGACAACCGCATGCTGTCGCCGTCGTGGAAAAACTATTCGCCCGACGACTTTCTGCTCTGCTACGAGAGCGAGAACTCGTACAGTCAGACCCAGTGCTACGTGAGCGACGACTACTTCGGTCTGCTGGACGACGGCGAGGGCGGCAACCTGGTGTCCAGCGACCAGGCGGACGTAGCCGTAGGACGCATCCCTGCACGTGACGCCACCAATGCTGCCATTGCCGTCGACAAGATAGAGAGCTACAAGGGCAACCAACAGGCGGGCGCATGGCAGAACCTGCTCTGCTTTATGGGCGACGACGGCAACAGCAACGCCCACATGGACGACGCAGACTCCGTAGCACGACTGGTAGAAAACCGCTATCCGGACTTTGTGGTGAAACGCATCATGTGGGATGCCTACAACCGTGTCAGCTCGTCGACAGGCAACAGCTATCCTGACGTCACACGACTTATCAAACAGCAGATGCAGCAGGGAGCGCTGGTGATGAACTACTCCGGACACGGCGGACCGGGAGCCTTCTCGCATGAGTACGTGCTGCGACTCAACGACTTTGCGGAACCCACCTCGCTACGGCTGCCGCTATGGGTCACTGCCTCGTGCGACATCATGCCCTTTGACGGACAGGAAGAGAACATCGGCGAGACGGCACTCTTCAACAAGAAAGGTGGCGCGATAGCCTTCTACGGCACGACGCGTACCGTCTATCAGCCACAGAACCGTCTGATGGACCTCTCGTTCATCCACCACGTGTTGAGCAAGGACGAAGAAGGAGAGCCCCTGACCATCGGCGAGGCGGTACGACGGGCCAAGAACGAACTCATCACCCCTGGCGTCATACTGGGTTACGACAGTCAGGGTCGAGAGATACGCTCTACCGACAAGAGCACCAACCGTCTGCAATACACACTGTTAGGAGACCCTGCCCTGCAACTGGCCATGCCCACACAGCAGCTGCAGATAGAGTCTATCAACGACACACCGCTGGCCGATGGTGCCGTCGTGAAGCTGAAGGCTGGCTCTACAGCCAAAGTCAAGGGGCGCATCATCAATGGTGACGGACAGACGGACACGGGATTCAACGGCAACATGACGGCCATAGTCCGCGACGTCAAAGAGGAAATCGTCTGCCGACTGAACGACACGGGAAGCGACGGTGCCGAAACACCCTTCGTCTATTACGACCGCATCAATACGCTGTTCAACGGTAGCGACCTGGTCAAGGAGGGACAGTTCTCGTTTACCTTTGCCGTCCCCAAAGACATCAGCTACTCTGACGACAACGCCCTCATCAACGTCTATGCCGTCAACAGCGACAAGACCGTCGAGGCCTGTGGCCGCTCAGGCAGTCTGGTGCTCAACGGCAAGGCGGAACAGTCCAGCAGCGAGGTAGGACCCAGCATCTACTGTTACCTGAACAGCGAGAACTTCTCGAATGGCGACGCTGTCAACCAGACTCCTTACTTTGTGGCGCTGCTGAACGATGAAGACGGCATCAACGCCTCAGGCAGCGGCATCGGTCACGACCTGCAGCTGATCATTGACGGACAACAGACGACAACCTATAGTCTGAACGACTATTTCCAATACGACTTCGGCAGCTACACCAAAGGACAGGTGGGCTTCAGCATCCCCACGCTGACGTACGGTCAGCACAAGTTGCAGTTCCGCGCCTGGGACGTGCTGAACAACTCGTCGACCACCGAACTGACGTTCAACGTGGTGAAGGGACTGGAACCGCGACTTGTCAGCGTAGCGTGCTCGCCGAACCCGGCAAAGACCAAGACGACGTTCCGCATCGTCCACGACCGCACAGGCAGCGAGATGGATGTCAAGCTGGAACTCTTCGACACATCGGGGCGCCACCTGTGGACGCATACCGAGAGCGGGGTACCTACAGACCAGGCATACACCCTGGACTGGAATCTGACCACCGACGGTGGCAGCCGGTTGAATACGGGCCTGTATCTTTACCGTGTAAGCATCAGCTCTGACGGTAGCAGCTACGCGTCGAAAGCACAGAAATTGATTATACTGAACAAATAACAACCCACCCCCTACCCCTCCCGAGGGGAGGGGAGGGGAGGTCGGAATGAAAAAGTAATAACATATATATAATAAGGTATGAATAAGAAACGTATCAAACAGAAGATAGGCATCCTTCTATGCCTCTTAACTCCACTCCCTTGGGGAGGGGTTGGGGGTGGGTTTGCGCAGGACACGAAGAGCCAGTTCAACCCTGTAGACCATGCTGTCATCTCGCAGACCATCGCTCCTGATGCCCGCTCGGCAGGTATGGGTGACGTGGGTGCCGCTACCGACCCTGACGTCAACTCACAGTATTGGAACCTGGCAAAGTATCCGTTCTGCATCAGCCGTGCAGGCATTGCGCTCAACTACACCCCATGGTTGCGCCAGTTGGTCAACGACATCGATCTGGCCTACGTTGCCGGCTACTACCGCATTGGCGACTATGCCGCCGTCAGCGGTTCACTGCGTTACTTCTCGCTGGGTGAGGTATTGACATCCACGGAAGAGAACGCGATGACCGTCAAACCTTATGAGATGTCGGTGGACGTAGGTGCCTCGCTGATGCTGAGTGAGAAGTTCTCGCTGGGTGTTGGCTTGCGCTGGTTGTATAGCGACCTGCGCTTCGACTATACCGAGGATGCCAGCCCCGCTTCGGCCTTTGCTGCCGACCTCTGCGGTTACTACAACAACTATATCAATCTGGGACAGCGCGAGTGTCAGCTGGGACTGGGCTTCAACATCCAGAATGTGGGTTCTAAGATTAAGTTCTACGGCGACGACCGTTCACAGTTCCTGCCTGCCAACCTGCGACTGGGTGCCTCGCTGATGATTCCCGTCGACGAGTACAACCGCTTCACCATTGCTGCCGACGCCAACAAACTGCTGGTGCCCACCGTGCCTAAGCAGAACGACGGAGAGACGACAGAGGAGTATGAGCGCCGTGTGATTGACGAATACAGTGAGGTAAGCTCCATCAGTGGTATCTTCAAGAGTTTCAGCGATGCTCCCGGCGGTTTCAAGGAAGAGCTGCAGGAGATTCAGTGGAGCGTCGGTGCGGAATATGTCTACCACGACCAGTTCACACTGCGCGCCGGTTACCACCACGAGTCGGAGAACAAGGGTAACCGCAAATACTTCACCGTGGGTGGCGGCTTCCGCATGAATGTATTCTCACTGGACGTGGGTTACGTCATCTCTACTGCCAAGAGCAACCCGCTGGACCAGACGCTGCGCTTCACCCTGGCCTTCGACATGGATGGCATCAAGGATTTGTTTAAGTAAACATTAAAGATTAAACATTAAACATTAAAAATTAAACATTAAACATTAAACATTAAAGATTAAACATTAAACATTATACGACCACAGATTGCACGGATTAAACAGATTACAAGAGCATTAGATATGATTAGAGTAGGAATGGGATATGATGTCCACCGGTTGGTTCCGGACAGAGAACTATGGATGGGCGGTATTAAGTTAGATTATGAGTTAGGTCTGCTTGGCCACAGCGATGCCGATGTACTGATACATGCTATTTGCGACGCCATACTGGGTGCCGCGAATATGCGGGACATTGGCTACCACTGGCCTGACACATCAGCAGAGACAGAGGGTATGGACAGCAAGATTATCCTGAAGAAGACCATCGAACTGATAGCCACCAAGGGCTACCAACTGGTCAACATCGATGCTACCATCTGTGCCGAGCGTCCTAAGATGAACCCACACATCCCCGAGATGCAACAGTGCATGGCTAACATCATTGGCTGCGACCCAGACCAGATCAGCATCAAGGCCACCACCACCGAGAAGCTCGGATTCACCGGACGCCAGGAGGGCATCTCGGCATATGCCGTAGCGTTGATAGAGAAATAAAAAAAACGCTACTACTCATCAGCGAGCGGTAGCGTCCAAAAGCCTATGTTTAACTAAAAATCCTTTTCCTTCTAATGTCCAGCCTTTCGGCTGGAGGCCTGTCTTTCGACAGGAATATAATCATTATTACTAACCTTTTTCTAAAGAAAAGAAAGTTATGACCGCCTCACGGTGCCCACTGTTGATTAACACATTTAAAACTTTCTTTTTACCAATAACTAAAAACCTAAAACTATAAATATTACTACTAACCTAAAACAATCTA
>OCTX012181489.1_pt1 | contig 10576 bp, 6 predicted proteins | sample 1539691 | NCBI WGS metagenome assembly OCTX01 (sample SAMN02144231, study PRJEB22623) | gut metagenome | biome: sheep rumen | host: Ovis aries | place: New Zealand | reverse complement strand
TTATTATGACAAATGAAAAAAAGAAAGTTTTATTAATAGTATTAATACTGGTTTCTATATTTTCGGTTGTAGCTGTTGGAACCTATTTAATATTACATGATGATAATAAGTTGGATGTAAAGGAAAAAGAATGGATTGCCGATAATACTAATAATGTACAAAATGTGTATGTTGTTAATGATATTGATATTTTAGCTAAAAATGGATCAGGAGTTATATTTGATTTCTTGGATATGCTAAAAAAAGAATATGGTTTAGATATAAATCCAATTACTTATAATTCTGGGGAGCAAGTTGGAGATAGAGCGTTTAAATTAACTACAGAAGTTGCTAAAAATCAGACAGAAATATATAAAGAACATTATGTTTTAATTAGTAAAAGTCTTAATTCTATTGAATCTTTAAAACAATTAAATAATATTAATGTTGGAGTTGTTATAAACGATGAGAAAAGCGTTAATAATTATTTGAATGGAGCTAACATAGTAATTAAGTCTTATGAAACTCCAACTAAGCTTTTTGAAGCTTTGGAACTAAGTCAAGATATTACATATGCTATTGTTCCTTTAGAAGAGAATTTATCTTCAATACTTACTTCAAATTATTATATAGATTATCATATTAGTGATTTAAATAAATATCTTGTTTATGAACAAAAAGAAGGGGATTTATTTAGTTCTATTGTTTCTAAGTATTTTGCCAAATTTAAAGACGATGAGTTATTAAATTCATATAATAAAAATGAATTAGATGCTTTTTTAAGTGCTTTATCGGTTTCTGATAAAGACTTAAAAAAGATACAAGGAAAGACTTATCAATATGGATTTTTAAATAATAGTCCATATGAAATACTAACTAGTGGTACATATGGAGGTATAGTTAGTGAGTATTTGTCTCGTTTTGGTGCTTTTAGTGGAACAGAGTTTAATTTTACTAGATATAAGAATTTTAATAAGTTTACTGAAGCTGTAGCTAATAATAAAATAGATTTGTATTATAATTATTATAATATTACTACTGAATATAATAGAGTTGATTCTTTAGATTATATTTCGTTTGTTGTTGTTGCTCCTGAAGAGGATAGCTTAGTTATTAATTCTGTTGGGGCTTTAGGCAATACTCCTATATATGTTTTAAAAGATAGTATTCTAGAAAAGTATTTAGATGAGTTTGGTGGTTTAAAAGTTAAGGTATATGAAAATACTAGGGATTTAAAAAGAATTGCTAATAAAGGTTATGTAATAGCAATTGATAAATTAAGTTTTGAATATTATAATAAGGATTTTTTATCAGGATATAATATTAGATATGAAAATGTGCTAAATGATACTTATAATTTCTATGTAAAAAAAGATAATGAAATATTTGAGTTATTATATGCTAAGTATATTAATCTATTAGATCCAAAAGAAATTAGAGTTAAAGGATTATATAATCATTCTTTGACTGTTAAGTCTGGTACTATAATTGGCCAAATTGCTAGATATGCTTTAATAATAATATTTGCTATTGTTGTATTCTTATTAATACTTTATAAATCCACTAAGAAGGTAAAAATTGCTAAAAAAATAAAGAAAGAAGATAAGCTTAAATATATAGATCAACTTACTTCTCTAAAAAATAGAAATTATTTAAATGATAGCCTTCCTGGATGGAATAAGAATTCTATTTATCCTCAGGCTACAATAGTTATTGATCTTAATAGAATTCAAGATATTAATGATACTGATGGCTATGATAGTGGAGATAAGCAAATTAAAGCTGCTGCTAATGTATTAGTTAGAACTCAGTTGGATAATTCAGATATTATAAGAACAGATGGAAATGAGTTTTTATTATATTTAGTTGGTTATTCTGAAAAACAAGTTGTTAGTTATATTAGAAAATTAAATAAAGAGTTTAAAAAATTGCCATATGAATATGGTGCAGCTATTGGATATAGTATGGTTCTTAATGAAGCTAAAACTCTTGAAGATGCTATAAATGAATCTGTTGATGATATGAAGAATAAGAAGAATGAACAGGTTTTTGCTGGAGAAAAAGCTGATGAAAAAGAAAGCTAAAAAAAGAGGAAAATTTTTTCGAAGGTTTGCAGCTTCTATTACAAGACCAGAGATGCTTGTCTTGCCAGGTCAGATTGCTTTCTTTTTGTTTTTATCGATTGTTCCAACAATTACTTTAATTAGTTATGTTAGTATGTATTTAAATATTTCTAATGCATTAATTAATAAGGTTATTGGTAGTGCAATAGGTGATAATTATGCAAGTATGCTTGTACCTATTATAAATTCTACTAAGATTACCCCTTCTTTCTTTATTTCGCTTGGAGTTGGCTATTTTATTGCTTCAAATGGAATGAGCTCTATGATAGTTGCGTCTAATATGATATATGGTATAAGTGATTCAGGATTTGTAAAAAGAAGATTTAAAGCGATAATAATGGAAATAGTTATAGTTTTATTATTCTTATTCGTATTATTTGTACCTTTACTTGGTAATAATATTATTAATTTTTTACATTATTTGAATTTAGATGTAGAAACGACGGAATTAGTTGTAGGAATTTTAAGATTCTTAAAAGGACCTTTTTCATGGTTGGTAATATTTATCTTTGTTAAATTATTATATACTATGGCTCCTGATAAAAGAATACCTAGTAGGAGGGTTAATTTTGGAGCTATGTTTACTTGCCTGGGATGGGTAGTAGGAACATTTATTTATTCTTTCTATATTAATAATTATGCTAATTATTCCTTGTTCTATGGAACATTAGCTAACTTGGTTGTATTGATGGTATGGATATACTTTCTATCTTATATATTTGTTATTGGTTTAGCTATGAATTATCATGAAGAATTAGAGGTGACAGGGGTTATAGATGTAATGAAGATTATTGAAGAAAGTGCTAATAGTGCTCCTGTTTTACCTGAGGAAAAAAAAGAAGATAGAAAAACTAAAAAAAGTGTAATAAAAGATAACAAAAAGAATGGTTTACATTAAACTATTCTTTTTTTGTTGAAATTTATTTAAGATTGTGATATTTCTATTGTAGAGGGTGATAATAATGGATTATGATGAAATATATAAAGATGATATAGATAGAAAATGGTTTTATTCGGATTATCCTGGAAATAAGTTGGTTGTTGGAAAGATAGGTTTAAAAAATGCAATGGCAAGAATGAATAAGAACGAGTATTATGCTTTAGTTACTTATAATGAAGGTGAAACATTGCCTGAGTATTATGTACCATATGATGGACTTAGTAGTGATGATGGTACTTTGTTTGCTACTATAAATCCTGATGTTCGTGTATCTAGTATATGTCGTAATGGTGGTATACAAATGATTTCTAGATTAGGAAGACCAGATGAAAGCATTCGATATCTTTTGGGACCAGGGCCAGAAAAAGTGTATTTGGATGATTTAATACAAGAACAATATGATGCTTGTTATGGAAATAAAATGAGTATGTAGAAAAAAGTAATTATTTATATTTATAATTACTTTTTTTTATGTTTTGTTGTTATAATAGTAATTGGTGATTGAAGTGGATGAGGTTATAAAGTATTTAGTTATAAGTTTAAATTTGAAAGAAGAACAAATAAAGACAGTTTTAGATATGCTTGCTGAAGGAGCTACTATTCCTTTTATAGCAAGATATAGAAAAGATAAGACTGGTAATCTTAATGAAGATCAAATAAGAGCAATTGAAGAGCAATATCGTTATCAAAAGAATCTATTAGAGAAAAAAGAAGATGTAATAAGGCTTATAGATGAAAAAGGAATGCTTACTGATGAAATAAGAGAAGCTGTTATGAAATGTACTAAACTAACGGAAGTTGAAGATGTATATAGACCTTATAAGGAGAAAAAGAAAACTAAAGCTTCAGAAGCTATAAAAAATGGCCTAGAACCTTTAGCAAAGATGATAATGTCTTTTCCTGTTAGGGGTAGTTTAGAAGAAATGGCTACTAAGTTTATAAATGAAAATGTTAAAGATACAAATGCAGCTATAGAAGGTGCTGGTTATATAATTGCTGAATGGATAAGTGATAATGCAGCTTATAGAAAATGGATTAGAAATAATGTTTATATGAATGGTAATATATCTTCGAAAGTAAAAAAGAATGCAGAAGATGATAAAAAATTATATGAAATGTATTATGATTTTACAGATAGAGTAAGATATATTAAACATTATAGAGTTTTAGCTTTAAATAGAGGGGAAAAAGAAAAAATATTATCGGTAAGTATAGATATGGATAATGATGCTATACAAAGTTATTTGGAAAGTAAACTAATAAAGAATAACGATTCTTTTGTTGTAGATTTAGTAAAGAATAGTATTAAAGATTCTCTTAAGAGATTGATACTTCCTAGTATTGAAAGAGAAATAAGAAGTGAACTTACAGAAAAAGCAGACAAGTTAGCTATAGATACTTTTGGAGTTAATTTAGAACATTTACTACTAACTAGACCGTTAAAAGGTTATAGAGTATTAGGATTTGATCCTGGATATGTTAATGGTTGTAAACTTGCTGTCGTATCAGAGAATGGTGCTTATTTAGATTCAACAGTTATTAAGCCTTTCTTAAACGGAAGTAAACAAGAAGAATATATTAAAGCTAGTAAATTGATAGTTAAAAATCTAATTGAAAAATATGGGGTAGATATTATTGCTATTGGTAATGGTACGGCTTCAAGAGAATCAGAAAAATTCTGTGCAGAGATGATACAAGAATACAAATTACCATGTAAGTATGTAATTGTATCAGAAGCAGGAGCTTCAATATATAGTGCGTCTAAATTGGCTATAGAAGAGTTTCCTGACCTAGAAGTAGAGAAAAGAAGTGCTGTAAGTATTGCGAGAAGATTACAAGATCCATTATCAGAATTAGTTAAAATAGATCCTAAATCTATTGGTGTTGGAGAATATCAATATGATGTTAATCAAAAAGAATTAGGTGAAGCTTTAGATTTTACTACTACTAAAGTAGTAAATGAAGTTGGAGTAAATATAAATACGGCTTCTAAGAGTATATTAAAATATGTATCAGGATTAACTAAATCAGTAATAGATAAAATATATGATTATAAAGAAAAGAATAAGATAACTTCTAGAGAAGAAATAAAAAAAATTAAGGGTGTAAGTGATAAAGTATATGAACAATCTATAGGTTTTTTAAGAATACCTGATGGAATTAATCCTTATGATAAAACGGGTATTCATCCTGAGAGTTATGAATTGACATCTAAATTATTAGAAAAACTAAATTTAAATATAAAAGATATAAATGAAGAAAGTTTTAAAGAGACTTTAAAAAAACAAGTACCAGTTAAACTATCAGAAGAACTTAATAGTGATATATATACAGTTCAAGATATAATTAAAGAATTACTTAATCCTGGATTAGATCCCCGTGATACTTTAGAAGCCCCAATATTAAAAAGTGATGTCTTACATATAGAAGATTTAAAAGTAGGTATGGAGTTACAAGGGACTGTACGTAATGTGGCATCATTTGGTGCTTTTGTAGATATCGGTTTGCATGATGATGGTTTGGTTCATATTTCTAAGATGAGCAAGTCTTTTGTTAAGAATCCTAATGATATAGTTAATGTAGGAGATATAGTAACAGTATATGTAGATGACATAGATTTAGTTAAACAAAAAGTACAATTGAGTTTAATTAAAAATTAAAAGGAATTAATCTAATGATTAACTCCTTTTCTTTTTAGTATTTCTTTTAAAAACAAAATGTAATATTATTCCAATAATAATTCCAATTAGAGTATTAAACAAAACCAATTCTCTATAAAAAGTCATCCAGATAATAGAACTTTCTGTATGATTTTTTCTTGCCCAATTAGCAACTACTTGGTATTTATTAGAGTATCTTTCTTCTAGTTTATCAAAGTCATTTACCCAATGGTCTTCGTAGTTGTTAGCGTCTTCTGTTATATCGTTTTCCCAATCTTTTTCACAGTATTTTTCATCTTTAATACAATCATTAACCATGTTTAACCATTTTTGATTTTCATTTATACCTAAACATGAATGAACTAAGATAGCAATTGAAGTAAGAGCTAGTGCAATGGTAGTAGTTATTAGTATACTTTTTATTATACTTTTTTTCATGATTGTTTTCATCTTATCACCTCTAATCTAATTTTAGCACTATAATGATACATGTATATCTTTTTATAATTTGTTATTTGTAAATTAGTGTATATAAAATAACTTCTATTAATGGTATAATATTATATAGTTGGTGATTAGTGTGAAAAATAAGATTAACCCTTTTATTATATTTAGTATTATTTTAATATATTTTGAATTAGTTATTAAATATGTGATGTTAAAAAAAATAATTGATTTTGGATTTATATACTTGTTAATATTTTTACTTCCTGTATGTTTGTTACTAACTTTGTTGACTAAAAGTTTTGGGAAAAAAATCAATAAAGTAATGATGTATTTAGTAATAATATTTTTAACAATTTTTTTTGAAGTACAATTAATATTTTTTAAGTTGTTCTCTTTACCATTTTCATTTTCTACAATTGGTTTAGCTGATCAAGCTTTAGATTTTGTAAATATAGTTAAAGATTCTATTGTTACTAATATTGTCCCATTTTCATTGTTGTTATTACCAATATTAGTATTAATAATTCTTAATATATTTAAAATGGTTAATTATGATAAGTATTCTAAAGCTTCGATTCTTTCTTTGTTCTTAATGTTTATAACTTCATATCTAGTATCTTTTGTATATTTGTTGCCAGATATGGGACATAATTCTTCTGTTTATAAATTATATTTTAAGATTGATGATGCTGGCTCTATTATTGATAACTTTGGTATGATTAATTATGCAAAGATTGATATTAAAAGACAATTAATGGGTTATGAGAATGAAATAAATATAGAGAATACTAAAGCTGTAGAAAATACTAAAAAGAAAGATGAAGTAGAAGAAATTGTTTATAAAGATAATGTTTTAAATTTAAATTTTGAAGATAGTAGTAATAAAGATATTAATAGTTTAAATGAATATTTTAAAAATGCAACACCTAGTAAACAAAACGAATATACAGGTATGTTTAAAGGTAAAAATCTTATCTTTATTTTAGCAGAAGGGTATAATGAAGTGGCTTTGGATAAAGATAGGACTCCAACTTTGTATAAAATGATAAATGAAGGGTTTAATTTTACTAATTTTTATTCTCCAGTATTTTTGAGTACGACTGGTGGAGAATTTCAAGCAACTACGGGTTTGATACCAACTCAGGAAACATTAAAATTATGGAAGCAAAAACAACCTAAAGTGTCTTTTGCTCTTGGTAATACATTTAGTAAAATAGGTTATAGGGCTTATAGTTTTCATGATTGGACTTATACATATTATAAGAGAAATATTACTATGAATACTTTAGGATTTAGTAATTATATGGGTATTGGTAATGGCTTAGAGAAAAGAATACGCTCAAATTGGTTGCCTAGTGATACTGATATGATGAATGCAACAACTCCTGATTATTTGGGACAGGATGGTAATTTTGTTACCTATTATGTAACAGTAAGTGGTCATTCTCCTTATAATGGAAGTGATAATATTGCTAAACAATATTTAGATCAAATTGATTCTTCATTACCTTCTCAAGCAAGATATTATTTAGCTTCACAAATGGAGCTTGATAAAGCTTTAGAGGCATTAATTAATAATTTAAAAGAGTCTGGAGAATTGGATAATACAGTAATAGCTATGGTAGGTGATCATTATCCATATACACTTACTATTGATGAAATGAATTCTATGTCTAGTTATACTAAAGATGAAATAGTTGAAGTAAATAGAAGTAATTTCTTCCTATGGAGCAGTAGTATGGAAAAACCTATTACAATAGATAAAGTAGGAAGTCAGATAGATGTGTTGCCAACTTTGTTAAATTTATTCGGAGCAGAATATGATTCTAGATTAATAGTTGGTAAAGACATACTAAGTGATTATCCAGGAATTGCAATTTTTTCTAATAGAAGTTGGGTAAGTGATTATGGAACATATTTCTCAGGAGGAAAATTTATTCTTAAAGATGGTAAAAATTTAGATAATCAAGAAGAATATATAAAAGAAATGAATAATAGGGTGGCTAATGGATTTAGTATTAGTAAAATGTTAATGAATAGTAATTATTATGATGTTATTACGAAAGAATAGGTGATATTATGTGTGGAATTGCTGGATATATATCTTCAAAAAAACCTAGTAAGAAAATACTAAAAGCTATGACTGATAGGATAGCTCATAGAGGTCCTGATGCTGAAGGTTTTTATTTAGATGACAATTGTGCTTTGGGTCATAGAAGATTATCAATTATTGATTTAGCTACTGGGAATCAACCTATGTATAATGAGAATAAAACAATTGTTATTGTATTCAATGGAGAAATATATAATTATAAAGAATTAAAAAAAGAATTAGGAAGTAAGTATAAATTTCATACAACATCGGATACTGAAGTTCTTTTGCATTGTTATGAAGAGTGGGGACATGATGTAACCAAGAAACTTAGAGGAATGTTTGCTTTTGCTATATGGGATACAAATAAAAAAGAACTATATTGTGCTAGAGATGGCTGGGGAATAAAACCATTTTATTATTATCAAAATAATGATACGTTTATGTTTGCTTCAGAAATTAAGGCTTTCTTAGATCATCCGGATTTTAATAAAGAATTTAATGAAGAAATACTAGCAGCATATTTATGCTTTAATTCTACTCCTACTACAGAAACTTTCTTTAAGGGAGTTAAAAGATTAGAACCTGGGTATCAGCTTGTTTATAAAGATGGAGATATAAAACTGGATAGATTCTTTAAAATGGAATTTAAGAAGAGTAATAAAAAAATGAGTGATTTAGTTGATGATATTGATAAAGCTATGAGAGATTCTGTATTGCATCATAAAATAGCAGATGTAGAAGTTGGTTCTTTTCTTTCAAGTGGTATTGATTCTTCGTATTTAGTATCTCTTGCTAAACCAGATAAAACATATACAGTTGGTTATGATAATCCAAAATATGATGAAATATCTTATGCTAAGGATTTGTCTGATAAACTAGGTATTAATAATGTTTCTAAAAAGATTACTAAAGAAGAGTATATGAAAGCATTTCCTAATATAATGTATCATATGGATGAACCTTTAGCAGACCCATCAGCGATAGCGTTATACTTTGTAGCGCAAATAGCATCAAAAGATGTAAAAGTAGTTATGTCTGGAGAAGGGGCTGATGAGCTGTTTTGTGGATATAATACTTATCGCGAAGAAATTGACCAAAGTTGGTATATGAAAATTCCTTTTTCTTTAAGGAAGCTAGCAGCTGGGTTAGCGGGATTATTCCCAGAGAAAAGAGGATTTAATTTTGTATATAGAAGAGGTAAAAGATTAGAAGATATAAATATTGGTTTGGGTAGAATATTTAGAGATGAAGAGGCTCAAAAGATAGTAAAAATAAAGAATCAAATTCATACAAAGGATATTGTTAAACCATTTTATGATGAATATTCTAATGATAGTAATTTAGTTAAGAGACAAGTTATTGATTATTATTTTTGGCTTGTTAGAGACTTTTTACATGCTGTTGATAGAAATACTATGATGTTTGGTTTAGAAGCTAGGACTCCGTTCTTAGATAAAGAAGTATATGAAGTTGCTAGAAGGCTTCCTGATGAGGCTAAAATAGATAGTAAAACAACTAAGGTAGCTCTTAGAGAAGCTGCTAAAAGAGTAATACCGAATGAAGCTTATAAAAAGAAAAAATTAGGATTTCCAGTGCCTCTTAGAGAGTGGATTAGAGAAGACGATTTATATAATGATATAAAAGAGAAGTTTAATAGTAATATTGCAAAAAAATTCTTTGATATAAAAAGGATTAATAAACTATTAGAAGATCATAAAAGTGGGAAAAAAGATTGCTATAAGAAAGTTTGGACTATATATTCTTTCTTGGTATGGTATAATCAATTTTTTAAAGGTGATTAAATGGAAGAAGAAGCATTAAAAAAACTATATCAGGATTATTTAGAACTTGTTTATGAAACTAGCAAGTACGAATATGGCGAAAAAAAAGAAACAAGAGATCTTTCTTTCCCTCGTAGGTTTAAGGTTGAATATGTTGGTAAAGATTCTATAATAAAGGATATTGCTACCGATCAGGTTGTTACTGTTCTTAGAAATAAAAAAGTTTCAGAGGAAATTTTTCCCGGTTTGTTTGGAGTAGAAAAAGAAGAAAGAGATAAATCCTGGTATGACTATTCTAGGTATTATTATTATATAGATTATATGGGCAGGAAGGTAAAACCTCTAAAAAAAAGTTTAAACACATCAAGAGAATATACTTGTGGAATTAGTAGGACAAGATTTAGAAAAGAAGGAAAATATTTTTTTAATGATCTTACTAGAGAATATGAACCTCTTGTATTTGATCCACTTGTATTCGAATATGAATATGAGTATGGACCACACGCCGATTTTACAGGACAAATGGCTATTCATATGGAAAATCAATATTA
>OCTX014563967.1_pt1 | contig 10578 bp, 9 predicted proteins | sample 1539691 | NCBI WGS metagenome assembly OCTX01 (sample SAMN02144231, study PRJEB22623) | gut metagenome | biome: sheep rumen | host: Ovis aries | place: New Zealand | reverse complement strand
GGATTGAATCATTTCTCAAAACCTTATAATCTGCACGAATTTTGATATCAGGCGCTTGCTTAAATGCAGGCGCTTTTCTTTTTGCCCGAAGGAACATCCATGTGACGTACCCCATCACATGAATGTGACGCATTCCAGAAGCTTTCAAGTGCAGAAATCAAACCGCTCTCTTTCGTGTCCATCCAGGATAACTCGTCTATGAAGATTATTTTCTTTTCTTCCTGCGAATGCGCTATAGCTTCTTTTAATTTGCGAAATGCTTCATCCCAGGAACCAAGTCTTTCCTCACACGCATATCCCGCCTCCCTCAAGGACTCGGCAAATTTATCCAACTGTGCCTGTTTGCGTAAACCGGGTTTTATCGATTGATTACTGATCCCGGTATGTTGAAAAAAAAACGATGATTGAAGCTTTCCCTTACAAGGTATGTCTTCCCTATGCGTTTTCTGCCAAATATCCTCTTCATTTTAAATTTGATGCGTTCAGGATTCATTGCTAAAAGAATAGTCTAAATCTTTCTTATTTTTTATGATTTAGACACTATTGCTTGTAAAAAAGTGGTCTAAAAGCATAGAATAAAATAAGATTTAGACACTGTTTTCATTCCGAAACATAAAGGAAAATCAGCATGAGTATTAAAAATATAGTAGGAAGAAGAGATGAGGTCGCCAGACTGGATCGATGTATGGAATCCAGATCGGCACAACTCATCATTGTCTATGGCAGACGCAGAGTGGGAAAAACCTATTTGATCAATGAATACTATGACTATAAATTTGCTTTCAAACTGACTGGAGCATATAAAAGATCAAAAGTATTCCAGCTTGAAAATTTTGCTGACGAAATGAGGCAAAAATCAGGAAAAACACATCCTGTGCCTTCAAACTGGCGGGAAGCTTTCAGACAGCTCAGGGAATACCTTGAGACATTGCCTGAGGAAGAAAAACAAGTAGTGTTTATTGATGAGATGCCATGGCTTGATACTCCCCAGTCTGAATTCCTCCCTCTGTTTGAATGGTTTTGGAATGACTGGGCATCAACTCGCAATAACCTTGTATTTATAGTTTGTGGTTCTGCAACATCCTGGATGTCAGAAAATATATCTGACAATAAAGGAGGATTGTTCAATCGCCAGTCTTGCAGAATATTTCTGGAACCGTTCACGCTTCATGAAACAGAAGCCTTTCTCAGATTCAAAGGCATTGAGTGGCCGCGCTATGAAACAGCAGAGTGCTATATGATCATGGGAGGTATTCCTTACTATCTGAATCTTCTGGATCATACATTGTCATATACTCAGAACATAGATAACCTGTTTTTTAAAAATAGAGGAGAGCTGTGGGATGAATTTGATCACTTGTACGCAACCCTGTTCTCAAACAGCGACAGCCATATCAAAATAGTGGAGGCATTAAGCAAAAAAAAGGGAGGGCTGACAAGAAGTGAGATCATACAGAAAACAGGTCTTCCTGCAAATGGAGCTCTTTCAAAGATGCTGAACAATCTTGCGTCATCCGGCTTTATAAGAGTGGTAAACTTCTATGGAAAGAAAAAGAAGGATGCTTTATTTCAGCTGTCTGATTACTATACGGCATTTTATTATCGTTACATAAAGGATAACTATGGAAGAGACGAGCATTATTGGAGCAATGCAATCGACAATCCGGCTCGGAGAGCCTGGTCAGGCCTGACTTTTGAACAGCTCTGCAGGGATCATATTTCACAAATAAAAAACAAACTTGGTATTTCCGGAGTACTTTCAGAAGAATCTGTATGGTATACACAGGGGAATGAAGAAATGGGAATCCCGGGTTCGCAGATTGACTTGCTGATAGAACGCCGGGACAGGGTCATCAATGTATGTGAGATAAAGTTTTCAATAAATGAATATGTGATAGACAAAGAGTATGACATGATTTTGAGAAACAAGCTTGAAGCCTTCCGAAGAATGACGAATTGCAAAAAGACTTTACAGACTACGATGATCACGACATATGGAGTTAAAAGGGGAAAATACAGCGGCGTTATCCATAGCCAGATTACACTTGATGATTTATTCCGATAAGAGAATATGTTCCGCCTCCTGAGAGACAGGCCGGGTGTTCGATCCTCCTGACTGACGCGAAAAAGGCGCGGGAACAGTCTGAACTGGTCCGGTATGACATGACCCGGGAGGAAGGAAGCCAGGGAGCATATGCAGTTTGTAAGAGACCTGTTATATCCCGGATGCAGCATTTTTTGCTCAAGCTTTTTGAAAGTTCTCTTACTGCCGGTTATAATGGTCCCCTCCGTGTTAAAAGTGCGGGTAAAACGAGGAATCACACTCATCTCCATTATCCCGGGAGGAATGATCCTGATCGCTATGTAAGCAGCACTGATCATGGTAACGCCGGTGCCGGAATATTGGATCTCTTACCGGAGGCAATGCCCAGTCCTGGAGGATTTATCCGTGCATGATGTATTTTATACTACAGGTCGAATGACAAACCGGTCAGAAGCAGCTATGATCGGTATAGAAATCTACGAAAGGAAAGGATCACCGACATGATGCACCGCAATGTTTTATCGAGTTCATACGTGCTTTATCTCTCCCTTCTGCTTAACAGCGGCAAGGTTTATTTCGCGTGTGAAAAAACTCCGGTAAAACAAAGGCATATGTGAACTTCATTTGAAGAACCATAGATCATGAGCCGTCTGTCTGGAGGAAATCCACGCAGGCGGTTTTTTCATGGGCAGATATACCTGCCGGCGAAGGCATCTGACTGTAAATCAGGCACATCAGAAACACCGTTGGCGCAGCTTAAATCCTGCCCAATTTTGCTCCCGTATCCCAACAGGAAGAGGGCGCCGGTTTAAACCCGGTTCAGTGTGAGTTCGAATCTCACCGGGAGTATTTATATGCCTCTGTAGCAGAATGGTATATGCGCCGGGCTAAGAACCCGGGCCGGACCAAGATCCAATGTGAGTTCGAATCTCACCAGAGGTACTCATGCAGGAGTGACGGAACAGGAATACGTATCTGCTTCAAACACAGAGTTTTGAGGGTTCGATTCCCTCCTCCTGTACTATATGCCCGGATGCCGGAACTTGGAAAACGAGCATGACTCAGACTCATGTGCCTAACAAGCTTGCGGGTTCGAATCCCGCTCCGGGTACTATGCTGTGATGCCACAACTGGTAATGGGCCGGTCTAGAAAACCGGTGATCCGCTCAGGCGGACTGGGGGTTCGAATCCCTCTCACAGCGCTTTGCAGACATGGCTGAACTGGCAAAAGCACTTCCCTGCTAAGGAAGGGCCGGGTGACCGGCATGCAGGATCGAGACCTGCTGCCTGCGTTTGATAAATGTATAGTGAAGAGAAATTCCGCTGCGGCTCTGGCAAAGAGTGTGGCAGCGGCTGAAGTTATACCTGCAGTTGAGTGACATACTTAAGAGGCGGTGTTAGACTGACCCATAGAAAAATGGACCGCAGGTCCGGGAAGGAAAGGCAATGCTGCAGATATTTACAGACAGAGTGAAAAAGATATACGGCCTGTTTGATCTCAGGGGGACAGGTATGCCATCTGCCGGTGAGGCGGATGGGCGTGACGTTGTCTGCCTTCGAAAAACCGGATCAGGTGAATGTCTGGAACCAGGACCCTTTGCGCCTGCAAAGGGATAACCAGACAGACTGCAGCGATGAATTTTGAGACTGCCGCTTGTCCGAAGAGACAGGCGGCTTTTTTGCATCTGTTCATTTATGTTTGTGATGAAGCCTGTATTTTTCCTGTGTATTTTCCATAATGAAAAAGGGGGTGAATATATATGGAAAAACGAATGATTTCTGAAATCCTTGACTCTGTCAGAAATCTGACTGTCGGAGAGCTGATGGAACTTACCAAAGCATGCGAAAAAGAGTTTGATGTTTCCGCAGAGGTAAAATTGATCGTGCCTAAGGATCCTAAGCCTAAGGTTCAGAAGACAGAATTCGACGTTGAACTGACTGATTTCGGAACGCAGAAGGTCAAGGTCATTAAAGTCATCCGTGAGATCACGGGACTGGGACTGAAAGAAGCGAAGGCCTTTGTCGAGGCTGTTCCAAAGATCGTCAAAGAAGGCCTTCCCATCGAAGAGGCCGAGGCTCTGAAAGCAAAAATCGAAGAGCAGGGCGCCGTGGTCACGCTGAAATGATCAGGAAACCGAGCCGCCGGTCAGGCAGCTGGCCGGCGGTATTCAGATCAGATTTTCCGGTCTTTGCAGCAGCAGGACTTATGGAGCGGCGGCAGGAAAGTTTTTCCGGATCAGGAAAAAACCTGCAACAAAAAACTGAAATTATACCACAGGTATAGTGACAGGACCTGTTAACAGCGTTATAGTGGATAACAGGTAAAAAATCAGAACCACAGGTTCGGAAAGGAAAGGCAATGCTGCAGATACGTACATTCAAAGCACTCAATACATATCTCCCGAATGATGTTAAAGGGATGATTCTGCCCGCAGCTGATAAAGCTGAGTGGCTTATTAGTGTATGCCTTTTAAAGGCCGGACCAAGTGGATATCTGGATCCGGGTGCGTCTGCACGTATTCCGGAATAAACAGACTGACCGCAGTTTATGCTGCTCTGACTTCCGCTTGTCCGAAAAGGCAGGCGGTTTTTTATTGCTTATTTTCAGGAAATGGAGAACCGCATTATGAAAAGGAATTTTAAGGTCGACGGTCATAAGAGTCTGCTTCTTTCAGGAGAAACATCGCAGGATAAAGACCGAAGAAATGAAAGTGAATAAAGCGGCGTAACCAGCTCTCCCTGTGCCGGTTATGCTGCCGGACAGGGGGTGAAATTTAGTGAACTACCCTTACATCAACACTGTCGCAACCGGTGAGAACATCAACCGTATGCGTATAGAAGCCGGTTTTTCCGTAAGAGATATACAGGAAGTATTCGGCTTCGCTACTCCGCAGGCTGTCTACAAGTGGATCCACGGTACAGCCTTGCCCACCATCGACAACTTAGTCATTTTGGCATCCGTTTTGGGCGTGACCATGGACGAGATCATCGTTGTCGACATACCGGAGCGCAGATATGGCTGACCCTCAGATCGGAGGAGCGGCTGATAAAAAAATCAGAAGAAAACTAAATACGGTATCGCAGGCGGTCCGGCATCCGCCGGTCCGCCTGCAGTAAAAAGATACAGTCCCGCAGTATAAAAAGGTGCTCCGGACAGTCGCTCTAAAGGAGCGGGTTCGATTTCCGAAGGGATCGTCATTAAAGTGATCCTTACAGCAAAAGATCCTGAAAAAACTGTCTGTAAAACAGCAATATGCGTGGCAGGGTCATTCTTCGCAAAAAAAGACCAGTATCTGATAAACATATGCTTTGGGTTCATAGCTCAGATGGCAGAGCGTCCGGCCGTTAACCGGAAGGCCGCAGGTTCGATCCCTGCTGTTCCCGCTTTTATTGCAGCTTTGTCCAGTGGCAGGGCAGCAAAATGGATGGTCCGAGGAGAGATACTTCTCAGTTCTGTATTTGTCCGTGTGGTGTAAAGGACAGCACCTCTGTTTTCCAGGCAGATGATCCGGGTTCGATTCCCGGTACGGGCTCTGCGGGTTCAGCTGGAAAGGTTCCACGATGGCCTCATAAGCCATGTATACGGGTTCGAATCCCGTACCCGCTATTTTTTATCTTCCGGCAGGCGAAGCCCTCCGGTTCAATACACCGAAATATATTGATTTGAAAAGGAGAACGGTAAAAATGATGTACACTATGGTCTGCAAACAGCTTAAAAAGGAAGACGATCGGTTCTGGTCCTGCCGTGAACCTTATTTTGTCATGCCTGCGTCAGCAAAGCAGATCATACCACAGCAGAAGGAATCCGTATGAGATAACAGATCATCCGGATCCTTGTATCTGTCATCCGGTACCGCTTTCCTGACAGGGAAGGCGGTTTTTTTTATTAAATTAATTCGGATCTGTGGTGCAGGCGGAAAGCATGGCGGTCTAAAGAACCTCCGATTTCGGATCATACCCGAACGGATCTGCTGCAGCCCTCTGATACAGTGTCAAATCCTGTGGGGGCTGGTACGGGCCACTCGTATAATGGTTATTACAGCGGACTTTTAATCCGTCAAATCAGGGTTCGAATCCCTGGCGGCCCATATGGCGGCGTCTCAGAAGGTCCGGACGCCGCATTCATAACCGGTGGTAGCTCAACAGGCAGAGCTCTAAAACAAATCCTGTCCGGGGATTTTAACAGCAAATAAAAATTGCTCTTTCACAGCAGAGGTTATTGGTTCGAGTCCAATCCACCGGGCTTCAGGACACAGAAAAACAGTTCCAGTCAAAAGGCCATGGCGTTTTGCCATGGCCTTTGATGATACTTTTTTCGTGTCCCGGATCTGGATCATGCCACAGGGTCTTTTATCTCCTGTATGCGGTCGATAAACAGCTGTACGGCCGGAGAAAAGACCTGATACTTTTTCCAGATCAGGTATCCGGCAGGCCTGATCCGGGGGACGATGGGCCGCATGCAGAGGGGGCTGTCCCCGGTCGTGTTGATCAGTCTGTCGAAACAGACGGCATAGCCAAGGCCGTCTTCCACAAGCAGGGAGGCGTTATAGACCAGGTTGTAGGTCGCGATGACATGTAGGGAAGAAAGATCTTTATGACCCGCAAGAAAGGGCTCCGCAGCTCTTGAAATGATGAGAGGAAGACCCGTTAAGTCGGAAATGCGGATCTCTTCCTTTCGGGCAAGCAGGCAGTCTTTCGGCATGAGGAGGCCGAAAGAATCTTCTGCCGGCAGTTCTATGGAGTTATAGAGCATGTGATCCACGGCAGTGAAGATAAGCGCAAAGTCTATCAGTCCCTTATTGAGTTCGTCCATCAGATCCTGTGTGTCTCCGCTCATGATATGGAAGCGGATATCCGGATAATCCTCCGAAAGGGCGGCCGCAGTGCGGGACAGGTAATGAAATGACGAGGCTTCTCCGGCTCCGATCCGCACGGAACCGGAAATGTTGTTTCTGATCTGGGAGATCTCTTCCTCGGTCCTGCGCATCAGGCCTGCGATTTCCTCCGCTCTTTTGCGGAGCACCATCCCTTCTTCCGTAAGAGTGATCTTCCGATTGCCCCGCACAAAAAGAGATACGCCCAGCTCCTCTTCCAGTTCCTTCATCTGGCGGGACAGGGAAGGCTGTGCAACGTGAAGGGCCTGTGCCGCAGCGGAGATCGTGCCCTCCCGGACCACCGCCAGATAATACTGCATTGTCCGTATATCCATATGAAAGCTCCTTTCCTCGTCTTCCTATCCATTATTAGCATGGGAAGGCATCGATATCAAGTATTTGATTATAGGAAGCTCCCGCCCTATAATGAAACCGTCAGAAAGATAAACAGATGGTTTCAGGAGGAAAGAAATATGGCCTACGGATATATCACGAAACTGAATGAGAATGTAGTCAGAGAGCACGTCCGCTATAACAACCGCTACGGGATCGCCATCGCGGCGGATCTCTACAGGGCAAAGGATCTGGATGAAAACAGGAAATACCCGGCGCTGATCGTAGGCGCTCCCTACGGCGGCGTGAAGGAACAGGGGCCTTCCGTCTATGCGGGAGAGCTGGCCCGGCGCGGCTTCATCGTGCTGACCTTCGATCAGGTATATATGGGAGAGTCCGGCGGAGAGCCCAGGAATCTTTCTTCTCCGGAGCTGTTCGCGGAAAGCTTCAGCGCGGCGGTGGACTATCTTGGCGTGAAGGTGCCACTTGTGGACAGAAATAAGATCGGCGTGATCGGCATCTGCGGCAGCGGCGGCTTTGCTCTGTCGGCAGCCTCGGTCGATCCCAGGATCAGGGCAGTCGCCACATCCGTCATGTATGATATTACCGGAGCCAGGACCATGTTCGGCATGCCTGCAGAGGTCATAGCGCAGCAGAAGAAGGAACTGGCAGAGAAACGCTGGACCGACTTTGAAAACGGACAGCAGGAACGGCATTCCGCCTATCCGGAGGTGCCCTTTGAAAGCGCGGAAGATCTCCCGGAAACGGATCCTCTGACCAATGAATGGAACCGCTTCTATGCCACAAAGCGGGGCCATCACGTGAACGCATGCTATGGATTCACATCCACATCCATGCTGTCTATGATGCAGTTTTCCTGCCTGCAGTATATAAAGGAGATCTCTCCCAGACCTGTCCTTTTTATTGCCGGCGACAGAGCCCATTCCAGAGCCTTTTCCGAGAAAGCGTATGAGATGGCCGCGGAACCCAGGGAACTGTATATCGTGGAGGATGCGGAACACATCGACCTTTATGACAGGACGGACAGGATTCCCTTCGATAAGCTGGAGACTTTCTTTAAGGAAAACCTGAACTGAGGCGGAGAAAGAGCATGCGCCCGGAAGACATCACGGAAAATCTCCTTGCTGCGGGATGCGGAGAAAAGGAAGCCGAAAGGATCGTCTCCGCACTTCAGGGAGGGAATCTGAAAAAAGCGGAAAAGCTGATCGCAGGCTGCAGGAAGAAACAGCTGGACAGGCTTCATGAATCCCAGGCCTGCATCGACAGGCTGGACTACCTGTGTTACCGGCTGGGAAAAGCATAAAAGCTGCGGCGGGAGAAGATCCCGCCGTTTTTAAAGGAGCATGACTATGGAACTGAAGGAGTTTCTTCAAATGATGGAAAGGCGGGAGAGGATCCCTGCCATGTCGGAGGCGCTCATGTTCAGCGCTGCCATGACCCAGAGAGCACTGGAAATCACGGCAAGGCTGAACGGATCCTATCACAGGCCCGAAGAGGTGCAGGAGATCTTCTCCGAGCTGACCGGAGAAGATGTCAGAGGAAAGCTTTTCCTCTTTCCGCCCTTTCATACGGACTTCGGGCTGAATATACATCTGGGCGGACACGTGACCATCAATTCCGGCGTATCCATGCAGGATCAGGGCGGGATCTATATCGGAGACGGGGCCCTGATCGGCCACCATGTGGTGCTGGCCACCCTGAATCATGATCTGGATCCGGCCAGGCGGGGGGATCTTCACCCGGCGCCCATCCATATAGGAAAGAATGTATGGATCGGAGCAAATGCTACTGTCCTGCAGGGCGTGACGATCGGAGACGGAGCGGTCGTGGCGGCGGGGGCCGTGGTCACGAAAGATGTTCCGGAAAGAACGATCGCAGGAGGCGTTCCGGCCAGAGTCATCAGGAAAATATACGAGGAACAGGAAGAATGAAAAAAAGACTGAAAGCAGCTATACTGCTCTGCACGGCAGTCTGCCTCCTGGCAGGATGCGGCAGGGCGGATACGGGAAACAGTAAAAGTCCGGAGACGGAAGTACAGAGCGCGGGACCTGGTCAGGAAAGTACCGGGAAAGCGCAGGAGACAGGAGAAGGAGAAGCGTCTATGTCCACATATACTTATACAACCCAGGAACTATGGGTCCGGAACGGAGATCTTAAGATCTACGGTATTGCCTATGTACCGGATACGGAGGAAAAAGTCCCTCTGGTGATCTTTTCCCACGAACTGGGAAACGATCATACCTCGGGGGAACGTTATGCCGAAAGACTGGCAGAGGCCGGTTATGGGGCCTATGTCTTTGATTTCTGCGGCGGTACGGTCGGCGGGAACAGGAGCGGCGGAAGCAATAAGGAACTGTCTGTCCTGACGGAAAGCTCCGATTTGGAAGCCGTGCTGGAAGCTTCCAAATCGTGGGATTTCGTGGATGCGGACAGGATCGTTCTTCTGGGCGGCAGCATGGGCGGTCTTGTCACAACGGTGGTGGGAAGCAGGCACCAGAATGAGATCGCGGGGATGATCCTGATGTATCCTGCCCTGTCGGCTAAGGAGGACGCTGGCGCGGACAGATATCAGACAGAGGAGGAAATTCCGGAAGACGTCAGCCTTTTCGGAGGCTGGCTCCATGTGGGAAAAAACTTCATCACGGATCTGTGGGAAGTGGATTTTGATGAGCTGCTCTCTTCCTATCAGGGGCATATGCTGCTGCTTCACGGAGATAAAGACAGTACCGTTCCCCTCTCCTGGTCAGAAGAAGCCAGGGAGATCATTCCTGACTGCGAATTCCATGTGATCAGAGGCGGCGGCCATGAATTCTTCGGCCAACCCTTTGAGGATGCCATGTCTTTTATACTGCCCTATCTGGAAAAACAGCTGGGCGGCTGAAAAAGAAGAAAGATAATACAATACCGGACTGTTATCTAAAAGAACCGATCTGCAGGCATTACGGAAAACGGGCATGACAAAGAAGCAATTGTCATGCCCGTTTTGTTTTCCTGCGGGACTATCTCCCCTTCCGGGAATTATTGCTGTGATACCGCAAATAATACCGGGCACGCACGGAAGGCCGGAAATTGCATTTCACCCCCTGTTTTTTGCGGCCTGGCTTCCCTGCTGAGACAGGACCTTGGGGATAGTGTATGATGGACTCATCAAAGAGAGAGAGGAGGCCGGGGCATGAAAGTACGTTTAGACATCTCTGCGGAATATAAAGAGCCTTATGCTGTGATCTATGCTGACAAAGTAACGGATGAGATCCGGCGGGTGATGGATATATTCAGCGAAGGCCTTACGCCTATAACAGCCCTGCA
>OCTX011998711.1_pt1 | contig 10581 bp, 10 predicted proteins | sample 1539691 | NCBI WGS metagenome assembly OCTX01 (sample SAMN02144231, study PRJEB22623) | gut metagenome | biome: sheep rumen | host: Ovis aries | place: New Zealand | reverse complement strand
TACACTGCATCGAAATATCGCAGAAATATTGCAACATTTTTATTGTTTTTATTATAGCACATATATCCCGCAATGTAAAATTCTTTACATTGAATTTCGCTCCCGGATAGCCTCCGTTCTCCTTCTTACTGTTTATACGCAAAAAGCTTTCGGAGAAAGCTTTTTTCATTACAATAAATTCCGGAAAAAACAGTGGCGCAAAAAGCGTTGTCCGTATGAAAAATTCTCCCCTGCCAAGCCTTGCAGATATGCGGGTTAGCAACATTTTTAAAAAAATATTTTTTTTACAAAAAAAACATTGCTATCACAGACTTTTGCATGTATAATGCAAGTACAAATAATAACAGAATGTAAATTGGGTCAGCCTGCCCGAAATTTCAATTTCCAAATGGCTTTCCTGCCCGGGGAAGAGTGAAGCAGATATCTGTCTGTAACCTCAGTTCCCTGACTATTACTTGGCAGAAACCGCCTGCCAGCGGTTTCTCAGGAAAGGTTGTGATTGCAATGAATGAATTAATCCGTTTGGAAGGGATTACCAAAAAGTTTGGCGAGCATCTTATTATCCCTACGTTAGACCTTACCATCAATGACGGTGAATTTGTAACACTGCTTGGCCCCTCCGGCTGTGGCAAGACTACACTGCTGCGTATGATAGCCGGTCTGGAGACCCCTACTACCGGCCGTGTCATCCTGGACGGCAAAGATATTACCAAACTGCCGCCCTATAAACGCAATGTCAATATGGTGTTTCAGAACTATGCGTTGTTCCCACATATGACCGTAACGGAGAATATCCATTTCGGTCTGAAGATGCAGGGCGTACCCAACGATGAAGCCAAGGAACGCATTAATCAGGTACTGTACCTGACCCAGTTGGAACAGTTCCGGGACCGTTACCCCTCTCAGATGTCCGGCGGCCAGCAGCAGCGGGTAGCCATTGCCCGGGCCCTGGTAAACAGTCCCAAGGTACTGTTGCTGGATGAACCCCTGGGCGCCCTGGATTACCAATTACGCAAAAAACTGCAGCTGGAACTGAAGAACCTGCAGCGTGGCCTTGGCCTGACCTTTGTCTTCGTCACCCACGACCAGGAAGAAGCCCTCACTATGAGCGACCGCATCGTCATCATGCACGATGGCGTTATTCAGCAGGACGGAGATCCCAACGGCATCTACCATCATCCGAAGAATACCTTTGTTGCCCGCTTCATCGGCGAAAGTAATTTCTTTGATATCGGCAACGATACCTTTGCGCTGCGCCCGGAAAAGCTGAACCTTTGTCCGGAAGAGGAGGAAAAACCGGATCATCCGGAGCCTAAATTCTTTGGCACCGTAGTTGACATCGTCTTTTACGGCACCATCGACAAAGTCTTCATCCGTCTCGACAACACGAACCAGACCGTCATCGCCTACCAGTATTTTGATGACGTGCACCGCTGGCAGGCCGATGACCGGGTAGGTATCTGGTGGTATGACCGTGACGGTGTGAAAGTGGAAAAAGAATAGGAAGGCAGAAACATGAAAAACGGTAAATTACTGATTGCTCCTTCCATGCTGTGGCTGGGGATTTTCTTTATCATCCCCATGCTCATTGTAGTAGCAGTTTCCTTTGCCGCCCGCACCCCCTACGGCCAGGTGGTCTTCAACTGGAACCTGAATAACTACATCCGCTTCCTGGAGCCTTTATATCTTTCCATTTTCGGACAGACCCTGCTGGTAGCCCTGGTCACCACCGTGGCGACCATTCTCATGGGGTATCCCCTGGCCTATTACATCGCCCAGCTACCTAAACGCTGGCAGCAGCCGGGACTGATCCTGTGCATGATTCCCTTCTGGATCAACTTCCTGATTCGTTCTTATGCGTGGGTCATCATCCTCCGGGCTCAGGGCGTACTGAATACTTTTTTAATGAAGGCCGGTTTTATCGAGCAACCACTGCAGTTGTTATATAACGAAGGTGCCGTAATGCTGGGCATGATCTACTCTCTGCTGCCCTTCATGATCCTGCCGATTTACGTTTCCATCGAACAGCTGGACCGTAGGCTGCTGGAAGCTGCTTCCGATCTGGGAGCCGCTCCCTTTACTGCTTTTCGGAAGATTACCCTGCCCCTGACCATGCCCGGGGTGGCTGCCGGGACCATCCTGGTGTTTATCTCCTCTCTGGGTATGTTCGTCGTACCTGATGTCATGGGCGGTGCCAAGTCAGCCTTAGTGGGCAACCTGATTCAGAACCAGTTCCTGTCAGCCCGTGACTGGCCCTTCGGTTCGGCCCTGTCCATCGTGCTGGCAGTTCTTTCGCTGCTTCTGATCATCCTCTATTACCGTGCCATCCAGGCGCAGAACGGAGGTGCGGAAAATGCAAAAAACGTGGCGTAGTCACTTGCTGTTAGCCTATTCTCTGGTCATTCTGGCCTTTTTATATGTGCCTCTGATCATTCTGGCCATGTATTCCTTTAACGACTCCCGTATCAATGCAGTATGGACCGGCTTCACTTTCCGGTGGTACGAGCAATTGTTCAACAACCGACGGGTGCTGGAAGCCCTGATCAATACCCTGGTCATCGGCTTTGCCTCCACCATCGTTTCCACCACCCTGGGTACCATCGCCGCCATCGCTCTGCACCGGTACAAATTCAAGATGCAGAGCGTCATCAACGGTCTGGTATACCTTCCCATCTTAATTCCGGAAATCGTCATGGGGCTGTCGTTGCTGGTACTGTTCTCCCAGGCCCACATCCCTCTGGGCAAAGGTTCCCTGATCCTGGCCCATATCACCTTCTGCCTGTCTTTTGTTGTCATCACGGTCGGCGCCCGCCTGGACGGCATGCGGAGCGACTACGAACAGGCAGCCAGCGACCTGTACGCCACTCCGTGGCAGTGCTTTCGCTATGTGACCCTGCCCCTGATCATGCCTGGCATCGTAGCCGGTGCCCTGATCGCCTTTACCCTCTCCATTGATGATTTCGTTATCAGCTTCTTCGTGGCCGGCCCCAACTCCACCACGTTGCCGCTATATATCTACGCCATGGTAAAACGGGGTATCTCGCCGGAAATTAATGCCCTGTCTACCCTGATGATGGCAGTAGAAATTATCCTGGTGCTGCTGGCGGAGTTTTTGCAGCCCAGCCACAAGGCAAAAGCGGAAGACTGAAACTGACTACTAAAAAGGAGGGATGCTGTGAAATGAGTTTATTTTGTACAGACGACGCGATCCCTGAGAGTATGCTCTCCCAGCTTTAGTGATTGATTATTGGTTGACGTAAAAACAAAAGCGACATAACATCTGAACCTGAAATTTGTTTCCATTGGAAACGGATCTTAAAGTTAACAAGAAAAGAGGTTGATACGATTTGAAAAAAATTACCCTGATGCTCTTACTCGTTGTATGCTTTACGTTCGTACTGACCGGCTGCGGCGGCGGTGACAAAAAAGCCGACGCGCCTAAGGATTCCAGCAAAAAAGCTGAAGCCCAGGTACTGAACATCTACAGCTGGGCCGATTATTTCGATCCCCAGGTCCTGGCCGAATTTGAAAAAGCCAACAACTGCCGTGTCAATTATGACGTGTATTCCAACAACGAAGAACTGCTGGCCAAGATGCAGGCCGGCGGCGCCCAGTTCGACATCATCCAGCCTTCCGACTACATGGTGACCACCATGATCCAGCTGAACATGCTGGAAAAGCTGGACCACAGCAAACTGCCTAACGCAGCCAACCTGATCGACAGCCTGAAGCATCCGGATTATGACAAGAAACAAGAATTTGCCATTCCCTATGTATGGGGCATCACCGGTATCGCCTATAACAAAAAATATGTGAAAGATCCCATTACCAGCTGGGCCGACCTGTGGAAGCCTGAATACAAGGGACACATTATCCTGTTAAACGACAACCGGGAAGTATTCAGCCTTGCGCTAAAGAAACTGGGTAAATCCAACAACAGTACCGACCCGAAAGAAGTGGAAGCTGCTTTCAACGAATTGAAAAAGCTGAATGCCAACGTGCTGGCCTATGATACGGAAAATAATAAGCAGAAAATGATTGCCGAAGAAGCCTGGATCGCCCAGATGTGGAGCGGCGACGCCTCTTTCTGCAACTTTGACAATCCCAGCATTGAGTTCTGCGTACCGAAAGAAGGCACCCTGATTTGGGCCGACAACATGGCCATCCCCAAAGGTGCCAAAAACAAAGAACTGGCACTGAAGTTCCTGAATTACATCTACGACCCCCAGGTCAGCGCCCGGAACTTCAATTATATCCGCGTACCCAACGCCAACGCCAAAGCCATTCCGCTGCAGAAGAAAGAAGTTGTGGACAGCCCGATCCTGAAACAGGCTAACAGCCAGGCTGACAAGGGAGAATGGCTCCATGACATCGGAAACGCCATTACCATGTATGACAAGTACTGGACAGAACTAAAGACAGGTAAATAATAGTAACGAGTATATAATTACGCTCCGGTTATTCCCCCTCTCCCCCGAATTGCATCGCCGACCTGCCCGCAAGCAGGCTTATGGTTTGTCAAGGGACAATTCGAAGGGAACCCCCAGAGGGAAGTAACCGGAGCTGTTCTTTTTTATTGGAACAATACAAGTCTGAACTTTCATTCCGTCCAAACAGATGTCTGAAGTGGTTTTAATTGTTACTTTCGACGTTACAACGTCGCCCTCTGAAATGAAACTTTTGGCGCTGTTTTTTTCTCCTTGTAAGAAAAATATGCACAGAATCAATAAATATGATATAATGTGTCTGCAATATATTTGCAAACTGGCTTACTGGTGGTGCAGTTTCGGCTGCCAGTATGGAGAAAAGGAGGAGTTTTTATAAAATGAAAAAAATTCTTGTTCTGTTGTTCTGTTTTTTGGTACTTTTGCTGACAGCCTGCGGCGGACCGGAAAAGAAGGCGGATAAACCTGCGGAACCTGTGAAAAAGGAAGAACCCGCAAAACCGGCCGAACCTGCAAAAAATGCTGAAGGAAAGCAAGTACTCAACCTGTTCAGCTGGGCTGATAATTTTGACCCCGAAGTTCTGGCAGATTTCGAGAAGAAATTCAACTGCAAGATTAACTATGACGTATTTGCCAACAACGAAGAACTTCTGGCTAAAATTCAGGCTGGCGGAGCACGCTATGACGTGATCCAGCCCAGCGACTATATGGTTACGACCATGTTGAAACTCAACCTGCTCGAAGAACTGGACCTGAGCAAGATTCCCAATACAAAAAACCTTATCAAAGACTTACAGGCACCTGCCTATGACCCCACCGGAACCCATTCCGTTGTATACTCCTGGGGCATCACGGGCATCGCTTATAATAAAAAATACGTAAAAACGCCGCCTACTTCCTGGCGGGATCTGTGGAACCCGGCCTACAAGGGTCGCGTGGTACTGCTGAACGACGTACGGGAAGTCATCAGTTTTGCCATGAAGATGCACGGACACTCCCTGAACAGCGTGGATAAAAACCATCTGGCAGAATGCATGAAAGACCTGAAAGCCCTGTCTCCCAACATCCTGGCTTATGACACGGATACCATCAAGCAGAAATTTATTGCGGAAGAAGCCTGGATCGGCACCATGTGGAGCGGCGACGCTTACTTCAGCTTCAAGGAAAACAACAATATTGGCTTTGTGGTTCCCAAAGAAGGCACCGGCATCTGGGCCGACTGCTTTGCCATCCCCAAAGGCGCCAAGAACAAAGCCCTGGCCCAGGAATTCATCAATTACCTGTATGATCCCAAAGTCAGCGCCAAGAACTATGAATATATCGGTTATAACGATCCTAACCTGGCAGCAGCCCCATATCACAGCGAAGAGTTCAAAAACGACCCCATTCTGAAAACCGCCAAAGATTACATTGGAAACTCCGAATGGACAGATGACGTTGGTGACGCCATAGAGTTGTATGACCGTTGCTGGACAGAATTGAAGACGGGTAAGTAATCGGTTTGCTTTGTTAAAATGACAAGCGCCAGAGTCACCCTTACAGGGTAACTCTGGCGCTGTGTTATTTACTACTCTTCGTCTTCCGGATCCGTTACATACAGTTCTGGCGAAACAGCCGTTCCCAACAGGTCCTGACGGTGCTGGCGGGCCAGTTCGCTGCTGGTCTTCAGAGCACGGAAGGCGCCAGATACCATCATGATACCTAAAGCGATGGCACAGGAATCCATGGCAGCCCCCATCAGCACCTCACTGCCGAAATTGCTATAATCAAGCAAAATATACCGCATGCCAGTATACATACCCAGCCCCGGCACTAATGGTATAATGGCCGGAATCTCAAAAACAGTTGCAGGCGCCCTCCATACGCGGGCAAAGATTTCGCTGAGCAGGGCAATCGCGACCGTTGCCAGGAAATTAGCAGAAAAAGAATGGATGAGAAACATCTTCTTCAGCGCAATAAAAACGACCCAGCCAACAGCACCAATGATACCGCTTAACCATAAAATCCGTTTAGGTCCCTGAAACAGCACTCCAAAGGCTATGGTTGCCAAAAAAGCAAAAAAGAAAGCTTCGATATACATCATCATGGCAGACCTCCCCAGACCCAGGCCTTCATTGAAAAGGCCAGTCCGATGGCGATGGACAACGCAAACAGCACCGCTTCCGCAATCCTGCTGTTCCCACTCAGCAAATCACCGGCCATATAATCCCGAACCCCATTGGTAAAGGCCAGTCCCGGCAAAAATGGCATCAGGGCGCCAACTGTCATGCTCTCCAGAGTACACTCCGCTTCAACCCAACTGCATGTCTGCGTCACAATCCCAATGGCAAAACCGGCCAAAAAGTTTTCCCAGAAAGGCGTTGGGTGAAAATTATTGACAGCCTTTAACAGGAACATAGCGATGAAACCTGCCAGAAAAGCTCCGGCAAAATCATAAAAGTCTCCCCCAAGCATCAGAGCAAAGCAGGCACTGCCGATACCGGAAGCCAGACATATCACCTTGTTATTATAGGGATGAGATTGTGTCAGCCGGTCTTGCAGCCAATGCTTTATCTCCGCATAGTTCATCTTCCAATTGCGAAAGTTGTAGGAAAGCTGGTTCACATCCATAATCAGCCCCAAATCCGTCGAACGCCAGCGCACCCGGAACACACGGCTTTTCCCCCTGGGGCTCTCGTCCCCCAGAATAATTACGGTAGGGGTACAGAACACGTTCAGTTCGTAATATCCGTAACTGCGGCAAAAACGCATCATCGTATCTTCTACCCGGCTGGTCTCAGCACCACTTTTCAGCAGAATTTTGCCCATATCCATAGCCAGATCCATGACCTGGTTCTTTGTCATAGGGGAAAGACCTGGAAGAGCAGCCGGCACGCCCATATTTTGTTTTGCGCCGCGGATTTCTTTTTCTTCTGACATACAAACTCCTGTTATTTGCCCTGCGGGTATACGCTCCGCTTATTTAAGGAAACACCGATTAACTCATATGTGCACTGTCCGCAGAACCAGTCTGCCTTTCATTTTTCTCCAAACAATTCTGCAACCGCTGCTTTAAATTTATTGGCTCCGCCCATACTTGGATGCGGAACGCAGCTGCAGGGAACGCCGAACTTCTGCAGGGTACCGGCAGATTTTTGCCCGATAGCCACCACCTGCGCGTTTGGAAGCAATTCCAACAACTGTTTGGCATACACAATACCCACATTCAATTCATTACTATCCGGGGTCCGATTGGTAAGCAATCCCTTTCCCTTATGGGGATGAAAAGGAAAAATATTCCAAAGTACCGCATCAAACGTCCCCAAATGATGACGGTGCAGGCTTCCCCACATCACCGTAGCCGTAGGCTCATTAAAGCCCAACGTCTTCTGGGTTCCTTTCAGTAACGGCGATTCCGGATTACTGGTGCGTTGATAGTTCCACGTCGCCAGTACCTCTTCCGGCCGCACCTCTGGATGATGTCCCAGAAGAATCCGCTCACTGGTCATAGCCATTCCGGAAAAACGCCCCCCCTGATACCCCAGCCCTTCCGCAATAAACAGATAGTGGGCCTGTAACCGCAACTCCAGATAGCGCTGTAGGTTCCGATATCGAATCTCCGGTGCTTCCGGGCTGATGTCCAACCCCGGTTCATAGTCGTTCCAGGGGTTGAACACTTGCGGAGCACAGTATACCCGCAGATGTTTCATAAATGTATTCAAGTCCATTCTGATACCCATCCATTTACATTAACTCAGTAGTCTTCGTACGTCCCATAAGCCCTGCTACCACAGTTTTGGGGTTCGCATTATGATTTACAATAGCGTCCACTGCCCGGACGATGGGCATATCCACCTCATATTTGTCCGCAAAAGCAATGGCTGCGGGGATGGCGTTAATGCCTTCTACTACCATGCCTACCCGGTTTACCGCATCAGCCGTTTCATACCCCTGCCCAATCAGATAACCGCACCGATTGTTCCGGCTGTGCATACTGGTAGCTGTAACGATCAGATCTCCCATACCGGCCAGCCCGGAAAAGGTATCCCTGGCACAGCCCAGCTTCTCGCCTAACCTCATAATCTCCGCCAGGCCCCGGGTAATCAGGGCCGCTTTGGCATTATCCCCGTATCCGAGTCCCGCCGACATGCCGGAGGCCAGGGCGATGATATTCTTCAGGGCGCCGCAAAGCTCCACACCCTTCACATCCGTATTGGTATAAACACGCATACAGGAATTCATGAACACGTCCTGTATCTTTTCAGCAACAGTGATATCCCTGCAGGCAGACACAATACAGGAAGGCAAATCCTGGGCCACTTCTTCCGCGTGGGTCGGACCGGAAAGGGCTACGATCTGTACATCCGCCTTCAGTTCATCCCGGATTACCTCGGACATGGTCATCAGCGATTCCGCCTCAATACCCTTGGCCACATCCACCACAATCTGACCTTCCTTCACAAAGGGGTTCGCCTGTCTTGCCGTATTCCTGACGTATACAGAAGGAACTGCAAAGACCAATACATCCTTATCCCTGCAGACCTCTTCCATTGCTTTTGTAAACTTAACCGCTTCCGGAATGATCATATTCGGAAGGTTCTTCTGTATACGGGTAGCAGCCAGCCGGTCGACTTCCGCCGGAAATGCAGACCAGGCCTGTACCTGGTGCCCGCTGATGGAAAGCATCCGGGCCAAAGCCATGCCCCATGTCCCTGCTCCGATAATACCAATCCGCATAGTCGTGTCTCCTTTACATCATCAGATAAAACCTTTTTAAACCATTCTATCGAAAGCTATTATACCATAAAAATACCGGTTGCATCATACCATTTCCGGTATAACGCAGCCGACTAAATCGTTTCAGGCAAAAAGAAACAATAATCTGCTACTTTTGAACGAATATTTATAATCAAAAGTTGTCAATTTCATGGAAAAAACAACAGGCGTTTTAATATCCTTCCGCTTTGCATAAAAGATTTTACATTTCAACATCGTACTGTCAGTTCACTGTAATTTTACTGTTTTTTACAATCTTACGCTGATCCGCACACCCGGCCCATAGCCCCAAACAGGATATCCGTAATAGGCTACAGGGTAACCGTAATACCCCGAAGGATAGACTACGCTGAGGGAAGTATAGCCGTAAGGGCGCCAGTAATGCCCGCTGTAGTAGCCGCTCCGGTGCCAGCGGGATAGCGGCAGCGGTACCACCGGACGGTAATAATGCCTCGGCCTTATAGAAGGCCGCACATAGCCGCTGCCTCCGGATATCGGAGAACGCATGGAGGACATACGCCCGCCCACATGCACAGAGGCGCCATGCTGCGGTGTCATCCGCACCCGGTTTCCCGTAGGTGTATGCAAACCAGATCCATGCCCGCCTGATCCGGGGGAAACATGAATCCGATAACTTATGCCCGTCTGAGGAACCATGGAGGCGGCCAGGGCCGTTGAACTAATCGATGTACTCAGGAGAAACAACGCCAAAGTAACTGATGCTGCTCTTTTCACGCTAAATCCTGCCGCCTTCTTCATAGTGATCCCTCCGCTTCTATTCCAATTTAAGAATAATATCTGAACACATATTTGTGTATGTATTACATGTTTTATACAGGTTACCAGATAATTATGGCTTTCCTGTGGCAGGGAGAAAATTGTTCTGCTTACATCACGAAATACCGGAAAATATTTCACCAAACCGCAAAAAACCTGCCTAACCCTTTCCGGGAAAAGCAGGTTTTCTGTTATCAGGTGTTTTATTGTGTGAAATCATTTATTATGCTAAATGATTCTCCGCCGTTTCTGCCGGCGCTGCCAGCGTCATTCCTTCCGGGCATTTTTCCTTCGCCACGGAGAGCATCAGCTTCAACCGGTTCAGCTGGTTCACTTCACTGGCTCCGGGGTCACAGTCCATGGCCACCAGGTTGGCATCCTCATAGCTCCGCCGGATTTCCCGGAACACGCCCTTGCCCAGGATATGGTTGGGCAGGCAGGCCCAGGGCTGCAGGCAGACCACGTTCCGCACTCCCTCTTCCATCAGCTTGGTCATTTCGCCGGGCAGCAGCCAGCCTTCCCCGGCCATATTACCCAGAGATACATGCTGCGCCGCCAGTTCAGCCACTTTATAAATGGAAATCGGAGCGGTGAAGTGTTTCGA
>OCTX012158750.1_pt1 | contig 10584 bp, 13 predicted proteins | sample 1539691 | NCBI WGS metagenome assembly OCTX01 (sample SAMN02144231, study PRJEB22623) | gut metagenome | biome: sheep rumen | host: Ovis aries | place: New Zealand | reverse complement strand
CGCGTGTTCCCGCTCCATGAGAAATATACGACTGCGCATTTCATTTTCTTCTCTCCTTGTTTTTCGGTTGATGGAAGGGGGGTGGCGGCATTGTTCGTGGTGGAGGTTTCGTTTGCCGACGCCTCCTTCGAGCAGCCCAGTCCGAATACCGCCGCACCTGCGACGGCAAAAGCATCCTTTACAAATTCTCTTCTGTTCATTGTTGTCCTCCTTTTGGTTTGTTTTAGATGTTATCTCACGCAGAGGCGTGAGTCATAATATACGGTGCGAGGAGGTGTGGCAGTTGGAGCTTGGCGAAGCGCCCGACCCACTTCCCGGGATCGAACTTCGCGTCGCTCATGCACCAGCACGTCATCATGCCGTAGAGTTCGCTCATGAAAAGATGCACGAGCGTATCTACGGGAGTGTTCTTCTTCAGTAGACCATCCTTCACCGCGTCGTTGAGAAAAGCCGTCAGGTGCCTGTGGTCGTATGCGTACTTGCCTCCGCACATGTCTCCCGGAGAGTCGGAAGGGTTGATCACCTCGCGCACCCACTGGCGGCAAAGCTCCACGCCGCCGCACGTAACGCCCTCCATGAAGCCCTTGAAGTAGAACGCCAGCTTCTCGACGATCGTGCCCCTGTGCTCGCGCGCCTTGCGGTCCACGTCGCTGAACCACTCCTTGCAGCACTCGAAGACGATTTCCTCCTTGCGCTTGAAATAGACATAGAAGGTGCCTTTCGCCACGCCGCAGGCGCGCGTGATGTCTTCGACGGACACGTTGGCGAATCCCTTTTCCTCAATGAGCGAGCAAGCCGTCGTGTATATCTTCCGGCGCGTTTCCTGTGCGTTCTCCTGCCGCTTTGTCACTTGAAAACCTCCTATGGGGGTGAACAACGACGACAATTATAGCACAATCCCGACCGCAAGTCAATGACCCTCGGTCAGTGTTTAGGCGGCCTACAACCTCATCTACAATGCGGATGTTTTCGTCGAGGCGGGTCTCGGCGCGGCGGTCTGCATCGACGGGATGATCCTTCAGGAGTTCGCCGAGCGTGTCGTGTTCCGTCCGTTTGCGCCCGTGCTCGTCAGCGACGTCTATGTCGCTGGGCGGAATCTGAGACTGTTTTAATTAGTCTGCTTCGCCAACCTCCAGCAAAGCCATGCGGAGAGAGTCTTGGAATCAAAGATGGTGCCGTTGCGGATTCCGTCCTCGACTTCAGCTTCCGAGAGCACTACCGGATAGACGTTTTCGTCGGGGTCCTGGTCCTGAGAATGCGCCGTTTCTGAAAGCTCCGCGAAGTAGAGGTGGATTCGCTCCTCGCAGTAACCCGGCGTGCAGATTATCGTCGTGAGGAATTTTATGCTTGTAACCTCGTAGCCGGTCTCCTCGGCCGTCTCGCGCCTCGCGCCCTCTATCGGATCTTCGCCAGGTTCAAGCCCGCCCGCGATTACCTCGATCAGCGCCTCTTCTGCTGCCTTGCGGTATTGTTTCACAAAGACGAACTTTCCGTCAGGGCGGCGGGCGAGGATTGCAACGGCGTTGCCGTGGCGTATTACCTCGCGTTTCGCCTTGCGGCCGTCTGGCAACTCGATGTCGAGAAGGTCGACACTGATGATCTTGCCTGTGTACTTGCGTTCGGTCGCGAGCGTCTTTTCAGTTAAGTCTTGTTGCATTTTATGATTTCCTTTTGGGTGGGAGTTAGCCACAAAGAACAGGAGATGCAGGAGTTGAGGGTGTGGTGGGTGGGGTTGGGTTTAAGCCACAAAGAACAGGAGATACAGGAGTGGAGGGAGTTGTGGGTGTGGCTTGGCCACAAAGAGCAGGAGGTTCAGGAGGAGAGAGACGAGGGCGAGCAAGTTTTCTTGACTCAAACTTGGGCGATCCGAAGTTTATCAACATGCCATAATCTATTTTCATGGCGGAAAGGTAGTTGATTGTCTGCGCTATGTGTGCATTCTGAAGCGCGGGCACAGCTTTCAGCTCTATCACAATCCCGTCTACGAGCATGTCAACAATGTAATCTCCAATGACATAGCCGTCTTCATCGCACACCTTGATTGGCACTTGTGTCTTGACATTGAAACCTGCTTTTGACAGCCTATGGGCAAGACCATTTTCATAGACTTTCTCAAGATAGCCCGTCCCAAGATAAACATGCAATTCGTACGCGATTTGCCATATTGCGTCACACTTCACTTTTGATTCTTCTTCCGTCATTTCTTCTCCTACTTCTCCAGTCTCTCCTGTTCTTTGTGGCTAAAACCTATCTTCCTCCCATTATCTGCCTATAGCACTCGTACGCAGCGATTGAGACGGCGTTTGCAAGGTTGATGCTTCGCGCGTGTTCGCCGGGCATCGGTATCTTGAAGAGCGATTCTTTGTAGCGGTCGTAGAAATCCTTTGGCAGCCCTGACGACTCGTTGCCGAACACAAGTGCGTCGCCTTCGGAAAATCTGCACTCATAAAGTGATTTCTCGCCGTGCGTCGAAAGGAAAAAGAGTCGCTTGGGTTTTGCCGCAGCAAGATACTCTTCCCAGGTGTCGTGAATCGTCACGTCGAGATGAGGCCAGTAATCGAGCCCCGCACGGGCTATATAGCGGTCGTCGAGGGCGAAGCCAAGAGGCCTCACGAGATGAAGCGGCACTCCCAGCCCTACACAGAGCCGACCTATCGCCCCCGTGTTATGCGGGATTTCAGGGCGAAGAAGGACGATTGAAAAGCTATGCTCCATATTTGTCATTTATGACTATCGTGCAGTCCTTGCCAAGACGTGGTCGTGGCCGTCGGGAGCGTATACACGGTGAACGAACACATCTGGTTCCGTCTCGACGGATTCAACGCGCACCTCCTCGCCTGCAAGCGTCTCTGACTTGAACACGATTTCGAGTTCATGGCACGGACGCGCAGAGTCTGGGCGTCCCTCCATAAGCCATTCGACGTAATGGACATTGTTGACGTGCCCGTTCAAGTCGATGTCGCCGCGTCGTGCGCGGAAGACGAGTGCGTCAGGGGACGCAACGCTACATTCCCAGCGTAGCTTCGGTAGCGGCTCGTCGCCGAAAACAGGTTCCCTTACCGTGTTCGCCGCAGCAAATACGGCTTCCGGAATCGCGACTACCTTGCGGGATGAAAGGTCTATGAGCATCCATTCGCTAGTGGCGCGTCCGAGCTCCTCGCCGTTCGCGCCCGACAAGACGAAGTCACGCCATGCAACAATCCGCCGTCCACCGCGCGGGAATGTGAGTATCGAGACTGTCTCGCCCCATTTCGGGAATCGCGACATCTTCACCTTGAGACGTGTGAGCACCCATGAAATGTTCTCGCCGGCGGACTCGAAGTTTGACTTCGAAAAGGCAAGTGCTTCGGCGTTGAGACTCGCTGCCTCCTGCAGCCAGTTGCAGACAGAGGCCATCGTAGCGGCGCCGTCAGGACCGCATTCATAAGTCCTGACAGCCCAAGAGTATTCTCCAAAGGTGTCACTCACTGCATTTTCTCCGCGATAGGTCCTTCTAAAAGTTCAAACCGTTTCATGCGCTTGCCGTCGCGCTCAATTGTCTCAAAAAACATCTTTGCTGGACGAACCCACAGGCCGTGTTCGCCATATAGCGCGCGATAGACAACCATTTCCTCAAGTGTCTCGGAATCCTTTGCGAATCCCTCGAGGCGATAGAGGTTACCCTTAAAGTGCCGGAACTCGCGGCCAATTAGTTTTTCGTGTTCTTCGTTCATTTCTGCGTTCCGCCTGCTGGATCGGTGAGGTCTGGGATGGCACCACCGGCGACCATCCAGAAATAGAGACTTGCGCTGCGAAACGCCGCAAGTGCGAAAGGACTGTATATCAGTTTTTGCGACGGCCTTCGGCGTAATCTCCCCAAGCCGCCTATCCCGCGACTTGAGATACTCCATCTCCCTCTTGCCGTATCTGAAGTTCATTTGCTATTTGCCAATCTAGTCTACAGTAAACGACGATGGGGGAACCACTGCGATGGCGGAGTGGTCGTAGTGGTTTGGGTTGCGCGTGAAGAGCTGGGAGCATTTTGCCTTGAGTGCGCATTGCAATTGAATGTCGTCTTCGATGTCCTTGTCGTGGAAATCCACCGCAAGACCGAGAATGTCGGCGTCAACGGGAATGACCTTGAAGATTCGAAGAAGTATCTTGACGGCAATCATCGCTGTCGTTTCGCTCTTCAGCTTGCGCATGACATAATGGATGTTGTTCAGGGATATTGCGGCGATGCAGGCCTCGACATTGCCATTCTCCGCATTCGCCCAGATCTTGAGGGCGTCATAGTAGTAGCCCTCGCGTTCAAGCAGCACATCCAAGAGGATGTTTGTGTCCACAAAAATTCGCTTCTTCATCACTCACCGTACTTTCCAATGAGCTCGTCGGCAAGCAAATTCTTGTAGTCCCAATCATCTGGGACATTCACTTTAGCAAGCCCCAGCGCCCGTTTCGTGAGCGGTGGAAGCTCATGCAATTCAGTATCCTTCTGCTGCTCCATTATGCAAATAAACGAAACAAACAACTTTGAAATGCTCGTGTTGCGGCGCTCTGCCAATCTGCGAGCCCGCTCCACAACGCTTTCATCCATGCTCAATGCAAGTCTAGTCGCCGCCATTGCAACTCCTTATGCACATTGTTTTTGAAAATATTATACACCATCCAATGCGCAAAGGTCAAGTGTGGACTGTTCCTACCTCTCCTGTATCTCCTGTTCTTTGTGGCTAAAAACCAGCTCTCCTACTTCTCCTGTATCTCCTGTTCTTTGTGGCTAAAAACCAGCTCTCCTACTTCTCCTGTCTCTCCTGTTCTTTGTGGCTAAAAACCAATCTTCCAGTTGCTTACACCATCTTCAGCACTTCGGTGACGGGCTTGCGGGGATTCTTGAAATACGGCTGGGCGGACTTTCCGACTGCAATGACGGACGTCAGTATTTCTTTTTCGGGGATATTGAGTATCGCCTTTACTTTCGCAGTGTCGCGTATGCCCATGATGAGAGTGTCCCAGCCGTGGTTCTTCGCCACGAGGACGAAGTAGGAGGACGCAAGGCCGCAGTCGTACGCGCCCCACATCTCGCCGAGCTCGTTCGCCGGCGTATCGCCCATGTAGCCGCTTTCGCCTGGGACGAAAGTCACGGCGACAAGTGCGGCGGCGTTCTCCGAGCTTGCGGTGTTGAACCCCGGAAGGGCGTCGCTCCATATCTTCGCCTTGGCGTCGTCGCCTATCGCCGCATAGTACCGAGTCGTCTCGGTGTTCTTCCAGCTCGGGGCATTGAGCGCCTCTTCTACGATCTTCGCCATCTCGTCTTTGGATATCTCCGACTTGGCGTACTTCCGCACGCTGCGGCGCGCCTCGATGAGTTCGCTGAACTTCATGTCCATGGTTTTCTCCTTGTGTGTTTTTTCGTCAAAGCATCCGACGACACCTGACACTGCTGCAGCTCCCGCCGCAAACGACGCCTTCTTTACAAATGTTCGACGCGTGAGCATAGGTGTCATCCTTTATTGAAATGGTTGTCGCTAACTATGGCTTCTGCCTTTTTGCGGCCGATTTCGTAGGCGCGCTGCATTTGGTCTGGGTCGTGGCAGACGCGCGATATGTCGAGTGATGCGTCGGGCGCAATCAGTATCGCCGCGCCATTTGCAACGCGCGAGTCGATGTACTTTAGCGTCTCGTTGTACCATTCGTGCCTCGTCTTCAGCGCCTTGTAGACGGCTGGATAGCGGCGTAGAAACGGCTTTGCGAGGCGGTGCTTCCACGAGGGAAATTTCCTGTAGCCGTGCGGACGCGTTGTGATGACGACGTTGAAGCCGTAGCCAAGCGACTCGAAGTAGCGAAGGGGAATCCCGTCGGAAAGACCGCCGTCAAGATACTCGCGGCCGTCGATTGCGACAGGCCGCGAGACGACCGGCATCGAGGCCGAAGCGCGTATCCACTCGAACGCAATTGCATCTGCCGTGTCGAGTCGCCTGTATTCAGGTTTGCCAGTCTCGCAGTCGGTGGCGACGATATGGAATTCCATTGGATTCGCAGCATACGCCGCGGCGTCGAAGACGTCGAGCTCCATCGGAAGCTCGCGGTAGCAGAAGTCGGCGTTGAAAAGATCTCCAGTTCTGAAAAGCGACGACCACGAGCAGTAGCGTGGATCGCGCGCGAAGCGCTTGTTGTAGCGTATCACGCGCCCGACCTGACCGCTCTTGTAGTTGCAGCCGAAGCAGGCGCCTGCCGATACGCCGATGATTCCGTCGAACTTAACGCCATGTTCCATGAAGATGTCAAGTACGCCGGCCGTAAACAGCCCGCGCAATCCCCCGCCTTCAAGTACAAGTCCGCGTTTCATGGTGTCGTTCCTTGCAGATCTTTCGTCATGTCCTTGTTCGCTCCACCATCGCCATGCGCATATTTTACCATTTCCACGCGAACAATGTTGCGGCGCATCTGCCGCGAGTGTGATATAATGTCATCAGAAAACAAATAATGTCTAGCCATGAACTACATCTATCGTCTTTCCATCCTTGCCGCGGCCATGCCTGTCGCGGCCTTCGCCGGGCTTCCGTATGCGTTTAAGTATGGCGACGCCGCTTTTTCCGACCTTCAGTCGACCGAGAAAGTCGTCAAGGAAACCGACAGTCGCAAGACTGTTGTACACGAATGGACTTCGCCAGACGGCAAGTTGTTGCTTCGTACGACAGATACAGTCTACAAGAAATTCCCAGTGCGCGAATATCTGCCGGAGCTTGTCGCAGTCGGCGGCGAGCCGACTGACATAGTCGACGACTTCCGCTCTATATCGCTCTCCCGCGCGACGGGCGGTGCCACCGTGCGCGCGCTACGCGGAACAGTCGGCGGGGCGAAAGATTTCGAGCCGGTCACTGTGGCGTTCGGCGGAAAAGGTGTCGGCGAATATTCGTTTGTCGCCAAGGAAGGGCGTTCTTCCGCGCAGTGGATGCCTTGGCTTGGACTCGATTTCCCAGAGGGCGACGGTGTAGAGATCGCGGTTGGATGGAGCGGCGCATGGCGTGCTGACGCAGCGCTCGCGGACGGTGCCTTTTCCTTCTCCGCCGGAATGGTAAAGACGCACTTCCGTCTGCTGCCAGGCGAGACGCTGCGCCAGCCGTCGGTGCTTGTCTTTACGCGCAAGGCCGGCGTCTCGCCGCTCGCGATGCAGACGCTCATCCACCGCTTTATGCTCGACGAGAAATGCCCGCGCGACGCGCAGGGGTGTCTTATCAAGCCCATCCTTCCGATCACCGCCGGAGGCGGCAACAAGACGCCCGCGATGATGCGTAAGATAATCGACTGGTCGGTGGCGAACAAGATGCCGTTCGACTGTTTCTGGGTGGACGCCGGCTGGAACGGCCCTGCGCACATGCCTGACCTCATCTCCAACTGCGGCGATATGTGGCAGAACTTCGTCGGTGACTGGCGCTTCAACCCGACGGTCCATCCCGACGGCAATCTCGCGAAGGTGTCTGACTGGGCCCACGCTGCCGGCATGCGTATGCTTCTCTGGGTGGAGCCGGAGCGCTGCGTGTGCGACCCGCCGCCGCCGGTCTTCAAGGAGCACCGCGACTGGCTTTTGCCTGCGAAGGACGAGCAGATTCGCAACAAGAAACGACTTAACGTGAACCTCGGCAATCCCGCCGCGCTCGAGTGGGTGACGGAGACTGTCTCCAATCTCATCCGCGAGAACAAGCTCGACATCTACCGCCAGGACTTCAACATGAACACGCTCCCGCTCTGGCAGGAGAACGACGCTCCCGACCGCCAGGGTGTCACTGAGGCGAAGTATGTCGCTGGGCTCTACAAGTTCTGGGACACGCTGCGCGAGCGCTTCCCGCACCTCGTCGTCGAGAACTGTGCGTCTGGCGGTCGTCGCCTTGACTTCGAGGCCGTCTCGCGCTCGCATTCCTACTGCCGCACTGACTACGCGATCTGCCATCACAACGGGCCGTTGCAGGTTCTTGACGTGCAGAATGTGACGCTCAACACGCTCGCATACCAACCGTTCCAGGGATCCGAGACTACGCCAGCGCTTTTCTTCGATGACTATGGTTTCTTCTCATCTGTATGCGCCGGAAGCGTATTCACGCCGAGCGACTGGAACGCCGGCATCGTGAAGAACGACTTCACGCTCGAGCAGACGGCCTGGTTCAAGAAGGTATTCACGGTTGCAGACAGGATTCGTCCGTTCTTCGAGGGCGACTTCTATCCTCTCACCGACCTGCGCGCGCCTGGCAGCCAGAGCGAATGCGCTTGGAATGCCTACCAGATGCATAGACCCGACCTCGACGCAGGTTTTGTAGTCTGCTTCCGCCGCCTCGATGCGCCGTCTCACCTGTTTAGCGCGTCTCTTGGCGGCATTGACGAGTCCGCGCGCTACACAGTGGAGACATTTGACGGCCCGACAGAACAGGTGGAAGGCCGCGCGCTTGCACGCTTTTCGGCGGACTTAAAGTCTCTGCGCTCGTTCCGCTTGATCTTCTATTCCCGAGTCAGGTAGGGAATTCTGCGTCTGAATATTGCGCAAATTTTGCCAAATTGCAGAAATGACGGCGGTATATAGCAAAAAGCCGCCTATTTTTGGTATAATATCCACCCATGAGAGTTTTGACGGGAATACAGCCTTCTGGCAAGCTTCATTGGGGCAATTATTTTGGCGCGATGAAGTCGATGTTCGACCTTCAGGTGAAGGGCGAGGACATGTTCATGTTTATCGCAAATTTCCATGCGATGACGACTGTGCGCGACGGTGCGGTGCTCCGCGAAGCGACGCGCGAAGTGGCGCTTGACTATCTTGCGTGCGGGCTCGATCCTGCGAAGACTACGGTCTACCGTCAGAGCGATGTCCCCGAGGTGCAGGAACTCGCGTGGTATCTTTCGTGCCTCACTCCGATGGGGCTTCTTGAGCGTTGCCACAGCTATAAGGACAAGATGGCGCACGGCTTTGAGGCGACGCACGGGCTCTTCGCGTATCCTGTGCTGATGGCGGCGGATATCCTTATCATGAATTCCGATCTTGTGCCTGTCGGGAAGGATCAGAAGCAGCATCTTGAGGTGACGCGCGACCTCGCGCAGAAGTTCAACAACGCCTACGGCGAGATCTTCAAGCTCCCCGACGCCTATATTCCCGAGACGGTCGCGACGATTCCGGGAACCGACGGTCAGAAGATGTCGAAGAGCTACCATAACACGATCGAGCTTTTCGATCCCTCGGTCAAGAAGAAGATCATGGGCATCGTCACCGACTCTACGCCCATGGAGGAGCCGAAGGAGCCCGAGGGCAATTCCGTCTACGAGATGTACAAGCTCTTCGCGACTCCTGAGGAAGTCGCTGAGATGGCGGCGAGTTTCCGCGCCGGTGGCTACGGCTACGGCCACGCGAAGAAGGCGCTTCTCGCCGCGTACAAGAGGATGTTCGATCCGTTCAAGGCACGGCGCGAAGAGCTTGAAAAAGACCCCGACGCGCTCGAGGACATCTTGCGCGAAGGCGCGAAGAAGGCGCGCGCCGCGGCAGCGCCGGTGATGGAGAAAGTTCGCAGGGCCGTCGGACTGTAGCCATGGCGCAGCAGCAGCTATTCGCGGACGAATACAAGGTGAACCTCGACGTGTTCGAGGGGCCTCTTGACCTGCTGCTATACCTAATCCGCCGCGAGGAGCTCGACATCTACGACATCCCGATCGAGCATGTCACCTCGGAGTACATGAAGTTCATCAACGAGGCCCGAGAGATGAACCTCGACATCGCGGGCGAGTTCATCGTGATGGCGGCGACGCTGATGGTGATCAAGTCGCGTATGCTCCTGCCGGTCGACAGGCGCACGGTGAACGAAGACGGCAACGAGGAGTGGGTTGACCCGCGCCTCGATCTCGTGCGGCAGCTCATCGAGTACAAGAAATTCAAGGACGCGGCGATCCGCCTCGAGACGATGGAGGCCTTGCAGTCCGACAGCTTCGACTATGGCGGCGGCCGCCCCAAGTTCGAGAAGACAGCCGCCGACGCGCGCGGCGCGCTTGCGAACCTCGACCTCAACGACCTCCTTACGGCGTTCCAGGAAGTGCTTGCGAGGGCGAACGAGATTCCCCACGAGGAGTTGAAGGGCATACGCTTCTCGGTACCGGAGAAGATGGACTATGTTCTCGAGCGCGCGCGCAAGGAAGGGCAGGTGTCGTTCGTGACGCTCTTCCGCGAGGATGCGCCGAAGGGCGAAGTGATAGTCACTTTCCTTGCGCTTCTGGAACTTCTGCGCCAGCACCGCGTCATCGTCTACCAGAACGCCGCGTTCCACGAAATCACGATCCTCCCGTCGAAGGAGGAGCCTGACGACAAACCGCTTGAAAGGCCTGACGACTATGAGTGACCAGGTTAAGATTCCGCTTCCGCGAAGTTTGCAGGAGATAGTGGGCTCGCTTCTCTTCGCAAGCCAGGACCCTCTTACCGCCACGGAACTGCGCGACGCTGTTCGCGCCGTGGAGCCCGAGGAGGGCGAGAACGCCGAGGTGATGGACGTCTACAAGACATGCACTTCGCGCGAGATCGACGAGGCAATAAAGGGCCTCAGCAAGGCGCTTGAAGTCGCCGGCTGCGGCTTTCGGCTC
>OCTX012116982.1_pt1 | contig 10584 bp, 7 predicted proteins | sample 1539691 | NCBI WGS metagenome assembly OCTX01 (sample SAMN02144231, study PRJEB22623) | gut metagenome | biome: sheep rumen | host: Ovis aries | place: New Zealand | reverse complement strand
GATGAAAATTTTCGTGTATCGAGGATAAAAGTTTTCATGTATCGCGATAAGTTTTCAGTTCCATCCTTTGGAATGTAAGTTCCGTGGGATAGAACTTCCGTTCCATTCCATGGAACGGAACAGTTATCGTGTGAAAGTTGCATACTTATTCCGTGGGTAGATAATATTTATGCCTGTGTGTTAACTTTTGAAGACGTTATCCGTCTTATCTATAGACAATAACCTTGTTACAAGGAAGGCGTTTTTGTTACACTGATTGTTCAATATCTAAAATAATAAGGCTATGACTAAAAAATTATTACTATTGGCATTGTTCGTCATATGCGGAATGATTACATCTTTTGGTATGAGCAAGGTACGCGCAAGCGAAGAGGCTGATTTCCTTACAGACAAAATGGCTTATGAATTAGGCTTGACTCAGGCGCAGTGGTCTGATGTCTACGAAATAAACTATGACTATTTCCGTGCTCTCGGCCGGTTGGGAAGGAGCTATGCGAGTGAAAGCCGTTTGAGGGACTCTAAATTGAGGTATGTCTTGACAGCTGCCCAGTGGGACAGATATCGTGCTGTAAGCTATTTCATCACCCCTGTTAAAGCCGGCGTAAATGACTGGATTTTCATGGTGTATAACCATTACAAGCGGAATGTGTTTTATTATGACAGCCGGCATATTGTTGACGTCTATCGTGGCAAGCACCGCAAGCATACAACTTTTTATCAGAACCGTTACCAGCCGCGTTACCGTCAGACAGCACCGATAGGCAGGGATCACGGGCGGCTGAACAACTATCCGGGAGGGCATGACATAAAAAATAATTCTCATCGGAGCGGAGGACGCAGGAGATAGTGTGCGGTTGGGAAAAACGCACAAATGGCGCTAAAAATGTGCAGTATTCCTTGCGAAATATCGCACATTTTGTTTTATTTTGTTACCTTTGTGCCATCTTTAGTATTGAGACATGGAGCAAAGTTTCCTGAATTTAGTTTCGAAATCCATTAAAACACACTGGAATCGCCCTGCATTATCCAACTATCAGGGCGAGACATATACTTATGCCAATATAGGTGAGCAGATAGAGAAAGTGGCATTGGTCTTAGAGACAGCCAATCTTAAAAAAGGTGATAAAGTTGCACTCGTGGGCAGGAATTCATCGGGATGGGCAATGGACTTTCTCGCTATTCTTGCCAACGGTTATGTAGCCGTGCCGATTCTTCACGAGTTTAAGCCGGCTAATATTCACCATATAGTCAACCACTCCGATTCAAAAGCCCTGTTCGTCTCCGGCAGTATCTGGGAGGAACTGGACATCGCCGAGATGAGCAAGTTGAACATTGTTTTCCTGATAGACAATCTGGATGTGCTCTACGCGAAAAAGAAAAAATGGAGCAGCCGGCGCCTTGTGGATGAACTGTATTACAAAAAACATAAATACAGTCTGCGCTTTGAGGAAATAAGTTTCCACCATGACAAACCTGAGGAGTTGGCGATGATCAGTTACACCAGTGGCACCAGCGGTTTCTCCAAGGGCGTGATGATACCTTATCGTGCCCTGTGGGGCAATGCATATTGGGGCACACAGGTTATTCCGGATTTGGGACCTCACCAGAATGTCGTATCCATTCTGCCTATGGCGCATATGTATGGCCTGGCTTTTGAAATCCTGACGGAAATAGTGGCCGGTGTGCATATACATTTCCTGACCAAGACACCGGGTCCGCGCATCATCACGGAGATGTTTGCCAAAATACATCCTTGGATTATTGTCCTTGTACCATTGGTGCTTGAGAAGATTGTCCGTAAGAACATCTTTCCGAAGCTGCAGTCGCCGAGGACAAAACTCCTGCTCAAACTTCCGTGGGTGCGCAATAAGATATATAAAATGGTGCATGACCAGCTGTACAAGGCCCTGGGCGGTCATCTCTACGAAGTCATCATCGGCGGAGCTGCCTTTAGCAAAGATGTGGAGCATTTCTTACACCAGATACATTTCCCTTATACGGTCGGATACGGCATGACCGAATGTGCACCGATTATTGCGTATGCCCCGTGGAACAAATTCAGGGAGGGCTCTGTCGGCAAGGCAATTGAGCGCATGCAGATACGCATTGACTCGGATAATCCCTATAGAAAAGTGGGAGAGATACAGGTTAAAGGTATCAACACCATGCTGGGGTATTACCGCAACGAGGAGGCTACCAAGGAGGCATTTACTGATGACGGATGGCTCAAGACCGGTGACCTCGGCGTGCTGGACCAGGACGGCTATCTCTATATCAGAGGCCGCAGTAAGAATATGATATTGGGACCTAACGGACAAAACATTTATCCGGAGGAGATAGAAGACCAAATTAACAGTCTGCCTTATGTTGCAGAGTCGCTTGTTGTTTCACGCAAGAACAATCTTGTCGCTTTGGTTCATCCCGACTTGGAAAAAATGGATGCGGAAAAAATGAGCATGACAGACGTGCGTCACAATATCCAGATCAGTATTACACAACTTAACCAGGATATGCCCGCATATTGCAAAATATCCAGTTTCCAGATATACGAGGACGAGTTTGAGAAAACGCCTAAACATAGCATCAAGCGATTCTTATACAAATAACCATTTTTCTTATAGCCTGTCAAACTTTATAGCCAGTAGCGCTATGAAGAACAGGAAGAACGGATAGTACAGATAGGGTATTATCTCTAAAGGTGATATCGCTGCCAAGCCTCCGGCCATTAACAGCTGGACGCCATATGGCAGACAACCTTGTATGCAGCAAGAAAAAATGTCCAGTATGCTTGCTGTCTTGCGTGAATCTATATTGAATCGTTGCGCGATATTGCGAACCAGATTCCCCACGGTGAGTATTGCAATGGTGTTGTTCGCGGTGCATAAATTAGTCAGACTGACCAATACGGCTATGCTGTATTTCGCACCACATTTGCTTTTTACATTTTTAGTCAGAGTCCTGAGTAGCCAAGAAATTCCGCACAGTTCCCGTATGACACCCAGCAAGCCTCCGGCAAGCATGGAGATGATAATCAGCTCGGCCATACTGATGATGCCTGCAGACAGACATTCAAACCATCCCGCGAGGTCATATGCGCCCGTGGCAATGCCAATGATGCCCGTTAACAGTATGCCCAGTGTCAGGACGACCAGAACATTTATGCTGAGTAACGCTGCAATCAGGACGAAGATGTAAGGAAGTACTTTTTCAATGCTCACATTGCCAATTGCGTGTGCTTGTTCCACGTCCAAGCCCATCCAGATGTAGAGAATAATAGCCAACAGCGCCGCAGGTATGGCGATAAAGGAATTTGTCTTAAACTTGTCGTTCATCTTGCATCCTTGTGTCTGAGTCGCAACAACGGTGGTGTCGGAGATAAATGACAGGTTGTCACCAAAGAAAGCTCCACCCACTACGGCTGCCACAATCAAAGGCATAGCCAGGTTAGCATGTTGAGCTAACCCCGCGGCGACAGGCACCAACGCAGCGATGGTGCCTACAGATGTCCCGATAGACAAGGAGACGAAGCACGATGCCACAAATAGTCCTACCAGGAGCATGTTGTCGGGTATCAGCATTAATGTGAGATTTACCGTCGCATCCACTGCGCCCATAGCTTTCGCGGATGAGACGAATGCGCCCGCAAGAATGAAAATCCATATCATCAGCAAGAGGTTGGGGTCGGCGGCACAGCGTGAAAATATAGCCAGTCGCTCTTCAATCTTCTTGTTCCTCAATAGGCATAGCGCATATATGGATGCCACAATAAACAATATCAGCAACGGTACTTTGTAGAAGTCATGAAAGTATATGCTTAGAGCCGCAAACAACGCTATCATTAAGAATAGGGGACTCAAAGCTGTCAGTCCGCGTTTAGCTGAGATAACAGGAGCATTTTCATTTGTCATAGTGCAAAGGTACTAAATTTAATCATAACAATAGGGCGGAGTCTATTTCTTGTAAATAAGACTCCGCCCTATATTTGTTTTTGAGTTTTTTCGTTACTTCACTATTGTTTTATACATTGTATCGATAATTGATTTGTTGATTTTGGCAATGCGTGCCTCGTCAACTTTGATGACTTTGCGGTCGTAGGTCATCAAACCGTTGCACTCTATCTCGACATCAGTTGTCTGAGTATAGACTGCAGCCGATGTGCCGCAATGCACATAGTGTTTCAGCATTTCAGCGAAGACTTCGTATTGGTCAAGAACTTCTTGGCCGTTTTGCTTCAATCCATTGTAGCCCCAGTTCTTGTCTTCTTGCCAGAGGTGTCCCTTTACGGCATAGCCGATACCGCCATACTCACCGAGGACATTGACGAATTTTCCTTCGTAGGCGTTCATGGCAGGCTGGGGATAGTGGTGGCAATCCTGTATGTCACCCACGTTGTGGTAATTGCCTCCGGATGCAGCGTTAATCAGACGGGTGGCATCTTGCTGACGGGTGAATTCTACGACCTTTTCTGTGTCAAACTGTCCCCATGCTTCGTTAAACGGAACCCATACAACGATGCATTGGAAGGGGTTGAGGGCTTCCATGATTTCTTTCCATTCTTTGTAGAAGTTGTCTTTGCCAGCCTGCGGGATGTTGCAGTCTGTTCCGCCGATAAAGCTGTCGCTTGCCCATTTGTTCTTTGTGGCTTCAGCGATTTCTTTTGTGCGTGTCGCATTGACTCTGCCGGAGTGGTCTCCGATGCACGGCATATCCTGCCATACCATAATGCCTTCAACATCACAATAATAATACCAGCGTGCGGGCTCTACCTTGATGTGCTTGCGAATCATGTTGAAACCAAAATCTTTGGTCTTGATAATATCAAATCTCAGTGCCTCGTCGGTGGGAGCTGTGTAAAGTCCGTCGGGCCACCAACCTTGATCCAATGGGCCAATCTGGAAGAGTGATTCATTGTTCAGTGCCATACGTTTGCTGTACTTGCGGTCGTTACGTTCTCTGCAAACAGATATTTTGCGCATGGCCGTATAGCCGTTCACGACATCCACTACCTTATTGTTGCGGCTCAGTGTAATCTTGATACCGTATAAATAAGGATTGTCCGGTGACCATGTCTTTACTTCGGGAAGTGTAAATACTGCTTTGCCGTTCTTGGCGTTGACAGCGGCGATAGTTGTGCCGGATGGCTTCTCCGGGTTGTAGCCCTTGCCGCCTTCAAGTATTTCGACTTTCACAATGTCGCTGGCTTGGAGATTCTTAGTATTAACATTGACTGTCAGCGTCTTGGCATCAATGTCAGAGACTGTGGTATAAGAGTTGATGCGGGTAGTTGCGACAGGCTCCATCCATACTGTTTGCCAGATGCCCGTAACAGGAGTATACCATATACCGGAAGGACATTCCACCTGTTTGCCGCGAGGCTGGAAAGAGTCGTCGGTGGCATCCCATACTCTGATGCGCAGGGTCTGTTCGCCTTTCTTTTTCAGATATGGTGTGATGTCATACTCAAATGGGGTGTAGCCACCGGTGTGCTGACCGACATGCTTGCCATTTACCCATACATCGGTTTTCCAGTCAACTGCTCCAAAATGCAACAGGATATTCTGACCTTTCCATTTCTTGGGTACGGTGAAAGTGCGCTCATACCATAGTGCTTTTTCTTTTCCGACAGTCTTGCCGACACCTGAAAGTGAGGACTCAACAGCGAAGGGTACCAGTATTTTTCCCTCTGCCTTGAAATCTGTCGCTTTCTCGGATGTAATGGCATAATTCCACAGTCCGTTCAGGTTTTGCCATGTAGGACGTACCATCTGCGGCCGCGGATACTCTGGTAACGGGTTCGCTGGGTCTACTTTTTCAGCCCATTGTGTCTTGATGCGATTTCCTGCCGGAGCCCATGCTTGTTGTGCCATCACAGATGTCAGCCCAATGATCATAGCAGAAAACAATAATAATACTTTTCTCATATGTGTTCGTTTAATATAAAATTGAGTTTACTTTTCATTAACAAAGATAGTGAAATTTGATAAAATATGATTGTTTACTGAAAGTTTTTCGTGTCGAAGCTTTAGAAAGTTTGTGTTATCCCCGTTGAACAAATATTTTATCCCGATATGTTTTATGTTCCATCGGGGGGAACATACATTCCGTAGGATGGAACGTAGATTCCATAGGATGGAACGTAAATTCTATCCCGTGGAATTGAAAGTTTATCGTGCAAAGTGATATTATCTGTTGCGGATGTCCTCTGTAAGTTAGGGTTTATCGGCAGAACTGTCCGAAGAGGATGGCATTGGAGAACAGGGGTGCGGTGGCATAGAAGTAAGAGCGGAAGCAGATACTGAAATTGAAGTATATGATTCTGCCTTTTCCTTGTGTGTGTGCCAGCACGGCAGGTGTCTCGCCGATATTGTTCATATATGCCGGGGCAAAGTATCCTGACAACGGTTTTTTGCCAAAGTTGTAAATGGCGTCTTTATTTTCAGCGAAAGTTGTCGTGCCGTTCTTGAACGCAGGGATGCTTGATGTGCTGATGCCCCAGCTCAGAGGTGATTTTTGCTTGGCCTTGAGTTGGAGGATGCCGCCGGGAAAACCGCTTTTTGTAATGCTGTTGTCTTTTTTGTCACGCGTTTTCTCTGTGAGGCTTTCCATACCCATTGTACTGAGCATGCTGTGTGCGTTGTTGGCGCATACGAGGGTGCCGCCGTTCTCTACCCATTTGAGAAGTTTGTTGTACTCTGTTCCTTCCTTAGGCAGAGTGCTGGCGATGATAATGGTGTTGTATGCGTTGAGGTCGGCACTATGCAGTCTTGCAGCGTCTATGATGGTCGGTTTCATCTGGAAGCGATAGTCGAGGAGATACCAATAGGTGCCCAGTGTCGTCGCAAGTTTGTTGTCTACATTAATGATGGCTATGTGTGGCTGGCGGAGGATTTGCAGTCTTGTGGTATCTACCGGGTCACTGAGGGCGGAGACGTCGACACATGTGCGTATGGCTTCAGATTTAATGGTCTCGAAGTCGGTCATAGCGTAGATTGTACCGTTGTCATTAACCCACAGCCGTGCGCCCTTGTTTTGCAGGGCATAAATCAAGGCAGGCGAATAAAATTCGGTTGTGCGGAATGTGTAAAATCCCTGTCCGGAGGGCTGAGTGACGCTTCCCTGCGGGAAACGGAAGTCTGTCACTTCTTCCAGTGTCAGTTTTTTGCTGTCGGCATCATGGTAGTCTATATTGTATGCCAAGGGAATAGTCCAGGCGCTGATGTCATAGAACACACTGTCGCCGAATCCGGAAAACTTGGCGTCCATGATGCTGTGAACCAAGGCGGGATTGTTGCCTTTGTAGGGAATGAAATAGTGAGTGCCTTTCTTTGCCGCTTTTCTACTCAGTCCGTCGGTTACTTTGAATACATTGATGTGGTGTAGGTGTAACAGGTTAAGGAAATGCCAAGTGACGGCTTTTGACGGATTTGACGTGAAGAGTATTCCCTCGTTGCCGTCTTGCTGAGGCAGATTCCTGTAGAATTCGAGCATATATTCCTGAAATTGTTTTTTTTCTTTCCAAGCAGCGTAAATGATGGCGCATTGTGCCGACACTTGATTGCGGATGGTAAAGGGGAAAGTGAGTAATCCATTGGCACTGTTGCGGTAGTGGCCACGCGAAGAGGCCTGTTCGCACAGCAGGCAGACAGAACCTTGTACATCACCGTATGCCGCCCCTTTTCCTATGTAATAGTCATCAAAACCGCGCAGAGAGTAATACTTTGAATGGATTTTGTCAAACGCTGTCTTGATGTATTTGGACACTTCGCCAGTCATCTTCTGATTATCTTCGGGTAGTTGATCATACACACGTAATGGGTGTCCCGGTGAGAAGAAGAAAGTGCCGTTGCTGCCCATCTCATGATGATCGCTCATGACATTCGGCAGCCATTCGTGGAATACCTTTACACCGAAGCGCGCTTCAGGATGCTCCAGGAACAACCAGTCACGGTTACAGTCATGCCAATAGTGATTGAGACGGCTGGCAGGACCTGCCTCACTGAACTCACGGGACTGGATGTCGGGATTGTTGCTGAAATTTCTGTTTGTGTTGACCCATGAGGCAAAGCGGTTTATTCCGTCGGGATTGAAACCGGGAATGAGCAGGATAATACTTTCATTGAGCATCTTGTCAATGTCAGCGCCTTGGGCTGCAGCCAGAAAATAAGCTACAACGATGGCACCTTGAACACCAGAGGGCTCATTGCCGTGTATGGAATTGCCTACACAGGTGACGACAGGCCCGCTACAATCTTCTCCTTTAATGACTTTGAGATGCTCCTTCCGCAAGTATTCCAGATTATCCTGATTCTGCGGAGAGGTGATTTGCAGGCAGATGAGCGGCCGGTGTTCATAGGTGTGGCCGTATGTTTTTATACTGATACGCTTTGACTCCTCAGAGAGTAGTTGCATGTATCCGACGACCTGATTCCACTCAACATGCTGGCTGCCTAACTGGAAGCCAAGATACTGCTCGGGAGTAGTTATCCGGGAGTCTAAGGTGTATTGCCATTCTGACGGCAGATAGTAACTCAGGTTCACGCTGTAAGTGTCAGGCTTGGGCTGTGCATAGATGAATCCGTTGCTTAATATACATCCTGCAAGTAGCAGGATACGAAATATTCTTGATGCCATAAAATTTATATATTATTAATAATTGTGTTGGTCTGTATTTGCTCACCGTTTCTCTTAATACTCCAGAAAGGAATATGCCTCTTATCGGTAAACTCTTTCATGCGCCATGCCGACTTAAAACCGCTGACGATAAAATGCATCGGAACGAATAACCCGACTTCAAAACGGTCTATAAATTGACGTCCGCCTCGGGTATAGCCGTTGCCTATACGTCCGTCAACAGGGAACATGACAATGTCGAAGCGCGATGTGATTTTGCCGATATCCTTGAGCTCACCTAAAAAGCGTTTTTCTTCTTTTACAGGGTTAATGTCTTCTTCCGTCTCTTTACTGTATATTATCTGGTCTGGCGTTTCTTCTGCAAGGAAACGGGCGTACCAATTATTTAAATCACCGGCATGGAAGATAAATTTGCCGTCAATCTGTATAATCCAAGAAACACCGCTGTCATTGCTGCCAGTGGCATGGACCTTAATGTTGTCGTCGCCCCATACAGCTCCTTTGGCCATCCAGACATCAGCGTCTTGACGCCCGGCGCGGCGGTGTCTGAGTATGTCCTTTGATAGAATGTAGGTGATATTACGCTTCTCTTGTTTCCACGCGAATATCTTGCGGGAGAAATGGTCTTCGTGAAAGTGGCTTGATAAAACATACATCGGCTTGCTGCTCTTTAACAGTTTTGGAATAACATCTGCAGGGTCCAGCCAGTAATCGATAACTAATATGGCCGAGTGCGTCTCAAGAGCGAAGCCGCTGTGGAAAATGTATGTCAGTGTCATTGATTGCCGTGTTACGGAGACAAAGTTAAACATTAATTGTTTCTCCAAATGGCTGAGACTTATTTTTCATCAAAAAATAATATTGTACTGCAGGAAAAACGTAAATTTGTAATCTAATTTACCATATACACATGCAAGTGCGCGATATCATTTCCAGTATACATAATCCTAAGGTTAAGCGGTTGCTGTTGTTGCAGCAGAAGTCTGCCGAACGGCAAAAACATGATTTGTTTGTTGTCGAGGGCGAACGCGAACTGAAACGATGTATCCAGAACGGATATGAAGTTGAAAGTATCTTTTTCTGCCGTGATATTATCTGCAAAGGACTGGAGACGTTTATGGCTGATTCAGACGGAGTGGCTTTATATGAAGTCAGCAAACAGGTTTATGAAAAGATAGCTTATAGGGGAGGAACAGAAGGCGTAATTGCGGAAGTGAAGACCAGACATTACACATTGGATTCACTGAAATTGAGTGAACGGCCTCTAATTATCGTGCTTGAGAGTGTGGAAAAGCCCGGAAATCTTGGTGCCGTGCTTCGTAGTGCCGATGCCTCTGGCGCGGATGCAATGATTGTGTGTGACCCATTGACGGATTTATATAATCCCAATCTTATCCGTAGCTCTGTGGGTGGCATATTCAGCGTGCAGTGTGTTGCCTGTTCGTCAGAAGAGTGTATCAATTTCCTAAAATCTCACCAAATACAGATTCTTACGGCCCAATTGCAGGACTCGGAATTGTATTATAATACAGACATGTCACGCGGAACGGCTATTGTGATGGGGACGGAATCAACGGGTCTGACTCAGATATGGCGTGATGCGGCAGATGCTCACATACGTATTCCAATGTTGGGACAATTGGATTCGTTGAATGTATCTGTCAGTGCTTCAATATTGCTCTACGAGGCTGTCAGACAACGTCAGCAAGGTTAAAGTGACTTATTTCTCTGCTGTCTTCTTGATGACATCTGCCAGAATCTTTATTCCGGTTTCCATGCGTGCTGTGTCAATGAAAGAGAAATTCAGACGCATAGTGTTCTTTCCTTCTTTGCCACCGGGATAGAAGAATGAACCGGCGACGTAAGCCACTTCATGCGACAAAGCTAAATCATACATAGCGACAGTATCCACACCTTCAGGCAATGTTAAAAACAGAAATAAACCACCTTCGG
>OCTX012143136.1_pt1 | contig 10592 bp, 11 predicted proteins | sample 1539691 | NCBI WGS metagenome assembly OCTX01 (sample SAMN02144231, study PRJEB22623) | gut metagenome | biome: sheep rumen | host: Ovis aries | place: New Zealand | reverse complement strand
TGCTGCTCGCAGTGTTCACTGCGCTAAACGCGCATTCGCAGGAGGAGGATGAGGATATCGCCTATTCGCTCAGTCTGACAGAGGTGACCGTGCTGGCTGACGGGATGACCTTCGAGGAGTATCTGGTGAATCAGGTGCTTGAGCATGCCAAGCCGCTCAAGGCAAGGATCAAGACGTTGAGGTATAACGTCACGTGCCAGTTGGAGAAGGACATAGACCTGACGAAGTTTCCGCATCGCCGCACTATCACCTTCGCGGCCCGTCTGGCGGGCTACGGGCCTATCGTGTCAGCCCTCAGGGAGCACAAGCACTTCGGCATCACGATGGCTGAGGATGTGGTGTTTGACAACGGGAAGATAACTGCCTCGAACATGAGGATGGTGGAGATGAAGCAGCGTCTCACTGAGAAGCAAATAGCCTCGTTTCTGAAGCACGACGGCATGCTGAGTGTCAATGTGTATGACAAGTTCTACAAGAAGGTGCGCGAGAAGGCCAAGGAACTGCAGAAGAAGCGACGGAAGAAGCAGGACACGGGCATGAAGTATATCGGCAGTTATACTGCTGAAGGCAGGACTTTCTACGTGGTGGGGCTCGATAATATGAAAGTGCATATCGCCGACGGCTGCTGGCAGATAGCGCGGCTGAGTTATCATGAGGGGCAGAACGACATGAACTATCTGTTCAAAGAGATAAGGCCGGGCCTCTTCGTGCTCAGCCACGGCACGGCCAAGTTGTTTCTTGACAAGAAGAAGTGGCCTAAGGGCTACGTCTCGATGAAGGTGGACTATCAGTATCAGTGAGGGTATCCCATAAAGCAAGAGCCTTGGACAAACTCCAAGGCTCTTGCTTTATGGGATACCCTCACTCTGACTTAACTGGCCGACTCGAACTCTTCGAGGAAGCGCGTGTCGTTCTCAGAGAACATGCGGAGGTCGCTGACGCGATACTTCAAATTGGTGATGCGCTCGACGCCCATGCCGAAGGCATAGCCGCTGTATTCGCGGGAGTCGATGCCACAGAGTTCGAGCACGTTGGGGTCCACCATGCCGCAGCCCAGAATTTCGACCCAGCCTGTATGCTTGCAGAAGCCGCAACCTTCGCCGCCACAGATGAAACAGGAGATGTCCATCTCTGCAGAAGGCTCCGTGAACGGGAAGTAACTGGGGCGGAGACGGATCTTGGTATCGGCACCGAACATCTCGCGGGCAAATGAAAGGAGCACCTGTTTGAGGTCGGTGAACGAGACGTTCTTGTCGATATATAGACCTTCCACCTGATGGAAGAAACAGTGGGCGCGGGCCGTGATGGCCTCATTGCGATAGACTCGGCCCGGGCAGATCACGCGGATGGGGCCTGTCAACTTGCCGTCATCAGTATGCATCTGCTCCATCACACGGGCCTGGACAGAGGAGGTGTGGGAGCGGAGCAGGATGTTCTTCGTGACATCGTTGGGATGCTGGCTGACGAAAAAGGTGTCCTGCATGTCTCGGGCAGGATGGTCGGCGGCAAAGTTCATCTTGGTGAACACATGGAGGTCGTCCTCCACCTCAGGGCCGTCGGCCAGTACAAATCCCATGCGGGTGAAGATGTCGATGATCTCGTTGGTGACGATGGTGAGCGGATGGCGTGTGCCGAGTTTGACAGGGTAGGGGGTGCGGGTGAGGTCGATGATCTCCTCACCGCTCTCCTGGGTCTCGCACTCCTCACGCAGACGGTTGATGCGCTCTGTGGCCAGCGTCTTGAGTTCGTTGATCTTCATGCCGACCGTCTTCTTCTGGTCGGCTGCCACGTCGCGGAAGTCGTTCATGAGTTCCGTGATGGCTCCCTTTCTGCTAAGATATTTCAGTCGGAGTTGTTCTACTTCCTCTGCATTCTTAGCACTCAAATCCTGTACTTCTTTGAGAAGTTCGTCTATCTTATCAAGTATCATAACTGTTAAAATTGCAATTTTGCGTGCAAAGGTACAACATTTTTTCCTTTTTTCTCTGTTTATTCATATTATTTTTTGTAACTTTGCCGAAATTTTGAGAGAATATATAGACTGACGAGTTACTACTAAGTAGATGAGAAAGGTTGTTTATGCGTTCTTTGCATGTGCACTACTGATGTTTTCGTGTCAGGGGAATCCGACGCGGCAGGCAGATACTATTGCCGATACAATAGTCGACTCTGTTGACACCATGCCTGCTGACACGCTGGAGCAGTTGCTTATAGACACGCCGATGCCTAAGGCGGCAGATGAATTGTTCGACGACTTCGTGTTCAATTTCGCTGCCAACAAGCGTCTGCAGCGTGAACGCGTGGTATTCCCCCTGAAGGTTCGCAAACAGGGCAAGGAGGAGCAGATAGAGAAAAAACAATGGAAGATGGAGCACTTCTTCATGCGTCAGGGCTACTATACCTTGATGTTCAACGACGATCAGCAAATGGCGCTGATGAAGGATACATCGCTCAACAGTGCCATCGTGGAGAAAATCCTCTTGCGCAAGAATCTGGTGAAGGACTACGTGTTCCGTAGGATTCGTGGCGCTTGGCTGCTGCTCGAAATCAGGGAGACGCCGATAGCGGAGAATGTGAATGCATCGTTTCTTGAGTTTTACAAGCGGTTTGTCACCGATTCTGCTTTCCAGTTGAAGAGTCTGAACCAGACGGTGACCTTTGTAGGGCCTGACCCTGACGACGACTTCAATCAGATGGAGGGTGTGATTACGCCTGACACCTGGATGGCCTTCGCCCCACAGTTGCCGTCGAAGTCAATCTATAATATTATCTATGGACAGCCGAAGCAGGAAGGCAAGAGCAAGATTTTCATCATGCGTGGCATTGCCAACGGGCAGGAACTGGAACTGAGGTTTAAGAAGGTGGGCAACCGCTGGCTGCTGGTGAAAATGACGACGTAGCGATGAGGAATTTAAGAGACTATAGTCTGAAAGCGCACAACACATTTGGTATCGAGGCCAAGTGCAGCCGTTTCCTGGAATACGAGACGGTGGAAGAGGCTCAGTGGGCGGCACGGCTTCTGAGAGAGTCGGCTACGCCTTATATTATAATAGGTGGCGGCAGCAATCTGTTGCTGACGAGGGACTTTGACGGCATCGTGGTGCATTCGGCCCTCAAGGGATACGCTATCGAGGGTGACAGGATGGTCTGCGGTAGCGGTATGGAATGGGACGACGTCGTGGCCGTCAGTCTGCAGACGGGGCTGTACGGTGCCGAGAACCTCTCGTGGATTCCTGGTGACGTGGGGGCCAGTGCCGTTCAGAACATCGGCGCCTACGGCGTGGAGGCGCGGGACCTGATAGAGCGCGTGGAGATGGTGGAGATAGCCACAGGGCAACTACTGACTGTTACGAAGGAGGCGTGCGAATACGGTTATCGGCAGAGTCGCTTCAAGCAGGATTGGAAGAACCGTTATCTGATAACGAAGGTGACCTATCGCTTCTCGCTCACTTTCGAACCTATACTTGACTATGGCAATATACGTTCAGAACTGGAGCGGAAAGGCATCGCGACACCTACTGCAATGCAGTTGCGCGATACAATCATTGACATCCGGCGGGCCAAACTGCCTGATCCGAAGGAGGAGGGAAATGCGGGCAGTTTCTTCATGAATCCCATCGTTGGGCGCAGGAAATATGAACTTCTTGCTTCAGAGTATGAGGGAATGCCTCACTATGAGGTGGATGCTGACCATGTGAAGATCCCTGCGGGCTGGATGATCGACCAGTGCGGCTGGAAAGGAAAATCGCTGGGGCGTGCTGGTGTCCACGACAAGCAGGCACTGGTGCTGGTCAACCGTGGCGGGGCTACAGGCGATGAGATAGTCGCACTCTGTGAGGCCATCCGCCGCGATGTCTATGAGAAGTTTGGTATCATGATCTATCCTGAGGTGAATATTGTATGAGACTGACGTTTCTTGGAACAGGTACTTCTTGTGGCGTGCCAGTGATAGGCTGCCAGTGCAAGGTCTGCCGGAGTACAGACCCTCGCGACAAGCGTACTCGCTGCTCGGCCTTGGTGGAGACGGAGACGACACGTCTGCTGATAGACTGCGGCCCGGATTTCCGTATGCAGATATTGCCCCAGCCGTTTCGAAAGATAGACGGCATCCTGGTCACCCACAGCCATTATGACCACATGGGCGGAATGGATGACATACGGCCCTACTGTCAGTTTGGTGAAATCAATGTCTATGCCGACCCGCAGGCCCGCCAGTCGATGCTGGAGATGCTGCCCTATTGTTTTGCGGAGCATCGCTATCCAGGGGTGCCTGCTATCGGGCTGCATGAGATTCATCCGCATGAACTTTTACGGATAGGCGACTTGGAGATCGTGCCGATCCAGGTGATGCATGGGCAACTGCCAATCCTGGGCTATCGGATCGGTCCGCTGGCCTACATCACTGACATGAAGACAATGGATGAGGGCGAGATGCCCTATCTGGAGGGGACGGAACTGCTCGTGGTCAATGCCCTTCGTTTCGACAAGCCCCATCACTCCCATCAACTTGTGGCCGATGCCGTTGCCTTTGCCCGCAAGGTGGGGGCCAGGCAGACCTATCTGATCCATTCCTGTCATGACATCGGGCTTCACGCCGAGGTGAATGCGAAATTACCACAGGATATACAGTTGGCTTATGATGGTCAAATCGTGGATTTTTAGCCGTTTATTGAGTCAAAAAGCCTTTTAATGGTTAAAGAATGTTATAGAATTGCACTTTTTTGGAGAAATACTTGCAGGGATATGAAAAATGCCTTATCTTTGCAATGTGTTTTTCATAGTATTAGATTTAAGGTTAACAAAGGTTTGGGTCCCAGCGGGGACCCGTTTTTTTTGCTGTCATGTCAAAGGGGTATAAAAAAAGCGCTTTTCTCAGTGCTTTTTCTTCTTGACGGGTGATGACTTCTTCCCAAACAATGATCCGTAGTTCTTCATCAGTTTCCTGACGACCAGGAAGATGTCGATGGCCGTGACGCTGTGGGCTATCATACTGGAGACAAATTCGCCCTTTGTACTCTCGTCGCGCTTGATGAAGGTCTGCCTCCAGAGTGTGCTGAACTTGGTGTTGTCCTGCTGCAGTTCGCTGAGCAGTTGCTCTTTGCGCGCCTGGATCTGCTCCAGGGTACGGAACTCGGTTGGTTCTTTCTTGACGGGAAGCATGGTTCTTACGGGTTTGAAGTTTACTTGCTGAGCAGGAGTCCAGCCAGGAATCGTACCAGCGGCTTCTCAATCCAGTTCTTCCGATTGAAGATAAAGAGGATGAAGATCAGCAGGTGGATGGCCGCCACGATGAGGAACGCCTTTGTCAGTCCGATATAGGCGGAAAGCCAGAAGGCGATGGCAAAGAAGAAGTACATCAGCACGGCTATCGAGATGAAAAGGAACAGAATCGCCAAGGTAGCAGCCTTCAACAGGCGTACTACCTTGTCGATGACGTCGAGTTTCACATACTCAGACTGGAGTTCAAGATAGTGCTTGAGAATCTCGATGAGTTGCGCAATCGACTCTACGTTCTTGTCGCTGGAGAGCACTTCTGTGGATGACGATTAACGGATGTTATGCTTCCTCCTCGGCTGCGTCCTGAATGTCGTCAACCAGGTCGGTGACTTCCTTGCGGCTGAGTTTGATGTTGTGCTTCTTGAGGAAGTCCTCAATAGTGTCTGTTATTTTAATGCGAGTGTCCTGACCCTTCTCAGGAGCCATCAAGATACCTAATGCTGCGCCGGCGATAGCACCGCCGAGGAATGCGCCAATATAACCTAAACTCTTCATAGTTAATAATATTTGAAGTGAAACATTTGTTTATTTCTTGCAAATGTACGCATTTATTTTGAAAAAGCACCACTTTGGCCTGTCATTTTTTGTTAAAATGCCGATATTTCCGCCATTTAACAAACTTTATGCACCTTTTTTATCGCTTTTTCCCCGATATTTTGTAATTTCGCACCAAATTCAGAATAAACATGTAACATATTAATAAATTACAAAGATGAAAAAGTACACTGTTTTATGCGCAGGTCTGTGCCTGGCATTGGCTTTTACAAGTTGCGGATCAAGTGAGAGTGCCTACAAGAAGGCTTACGAGAAGGCTAAGCAGTATGATACTGCCACAGCCCAGCAGCAGTCGGCTGTCCAGACACCTGTGGAGACTCCCGCTGTAGTTGCTCCTGTCCAGACAAGGCCCGCTACAGACACCCGTGTTTATGATAATGCAGACAACGTGTCAGTCCGTCAGGAGAGCGTCTCTCTCGTTAACGGAAGTGGTCTTAGAGCCTACAGCGTGGTGGTTGGCTCTTTCGGCCTGCTGTCGAATGCCGAGGGGCTGCAGCAGCGTCTGAAGGATGCTGGCTATAACGCACAGATTGTGAAGAATGAGGGTCGTAACATGTATCGTGTCGTTGCTTCAACATTCGACAACAAGGCCGATGCAGCCCGCAGCCGCGACCAGTTCCGTGCCCAGGATGCTTACAAGGACGCTTGGTTGCTCTCTAATCAGTAAGACAGATTGGCGCGGATTCTTTCCATTGACTACGGTAAGAAGCGTACCGGATTAGCAGTCACCGACCCTCTGCAGATCATAGCCGGAGGGTTGGCGACTGTTTCTACTTCGGAACTCTTCGACTGGCTCAAGGCCTATTTGGTCAAGGAGCCTGTTGAGCGTATTATCATCGGCGAGCCCCGGCAGCCCAATGGCCAGCCCAGTGAGAACCTGGCGCGTGTGCAGCAGTTTGTCAACCGTTGGCGCAAGGCTGTCCCAGAGGTGCCTATAGAGTATTACGACGAGCGGTTCACGTCGGTATTGGCGCATCAGGCGATGCTCCAGGGTGGACTGAGGAAAAAGGCCCGTCAAGATAAAGCCCTTGTCGATGAGATCTCTGCCACGATAATTTTGGAGGATTATTTAAGAAGCAAGAAATGATATTACCTATTTATATATATGGTCAGCCCGTTCTGCGCAAGGTGGCTGAAGATATAACGTCCGACTATCCCGACCTACAGCAGTTGATTGCTGACATGTGGGAGACGCTGGCTGAGTCGGAGGGCATCGGACTGGCTGCCCCTCAGATTGGCAAGGCTATCCGACTCTCTGTGATTGACCTCGACGTGATCTCTGAAGATTTGCCTGAATATAAGGGATTCCGGCAGGTGTTCATCAATCCGCACATCATAGACTATGACGACTCCAATACCGACTCATCAGAAGAGGGCTGCCTGTCGTTGCCCGCTATTCATGAGAAAGTGGTACGTCCGACAAAGATTCACGTCGAATGGGACGATGAGCAGTTTCAGCATCACGACGAGTGGATTGAGGGCTATCTGGCCCGTGTGATGCAGCATGAGTTCGACCATCTTGACGGTAAAATGTTTGTCGACCGTATCTCTCCGCTCCGTAAACAACTGATAAAGAGTAAACTGGCTGCGCTGATTAAGGGCCGTTATCGCTGCGGATATAAGACAAAGCCGGTCAGAAGATGAGTAGTGACAAATGGCCAATGAGGGGAATGGTTACGTTAGTGGCAGATAGACGGCAGTTCATGCGTGGCACAGGCTGCAGATGTCGTGCGGTCATGGTAATCTTGTTTCTCATTTCCCATTTCCTGTCACTCCCTTCGTTTGCCCAGTACAATATTGATCGCGTGATCATGATAGGGCGTTCCGCCCTCTATTATGAGGACTATGTGCTCTCCATCCAATATTTCAATCAGGCCATCTCGGCCAAGCCCTATCTCTATGAGCCTTGGTACTTCAGAGGCATCGCCAAGTATTATCTCGACGACTACCGTGGGGCGGAGAGCGACTGCACGGAGGCCATCGAGCGTAATCCTTACGTGGTGGGGCTCTATGAGTTGCGCGGACTCTGCCGGATCAACCAGAAGAAGTTTTCCGAAGCCATCAGCGATTATACGCGAGCCCTGCACTATGACCCTGTGAATCAGAATCTCTGGCACAACCGCATCCTCTGTCGCATTCAGGAGAAGGACTACGATCGCGGACTGGCAGAGATTGACACGATGCTCCAGCACTGGTCCGGATATGCTCGTGCCTATTCGATGCAGGCAGAGATCTATCTGTTGCAGAAAGATACGACGGAGGCTGTCAAGTCGCTTGACAAGAGTCTGGAACTGGACCCTTATGACGGCGGCATCTGGGCAGAGCGCGCCGTCATCAGTCTCTCGCGACAGCAATGGAAGGAGGGCGAAGAATTCCTTGACAAGTCAATCCATCTGCTGCCCAAGCATGCGGGCAACTTCATCAACCGTGCAATGGCGCGCTACAACCAGAACAATCTGAGGGGAGCGATGGCCGACTATGACACGGCACTCGACCTGGAACCCAACAATTTCCTCGGCCATTATAATCGGGGACTGCTGCGTGCTCAGGTGGGCGACGATAACCGTGGCATCGAGGACTTCGACTTCGTGCTGCGCTTGGAGCCAAACAACCTGATGGCCCTCTTCAACCGTGCGCTCCTGTTGGAGCAGACGGGTAATCTGCGGGCCGCCATCCGCGATTATTCCAAGGTTATCGAGGAGTTCCCCAATTTCTGGTTCGGCCTTGAGCATCGTGCCTCCTGCTATCGGCGGCTCGGAAATGCGCGTCAGGCGGAACTCGACGAATTCCGTATCCTGAAGGCCCAGATGGACAAGCGCTACGGCAAGCAGCCCCGCCTGTCAAAAAAGCAGATGCGACGTAAAAGCGATACTGACCTGGAGAAGTACAACCAACTTGTCGTGGCCGACGAACAGGAGGTGGAGCATGAATACCGCAGCGACTACAGGGGTAGGGTGCAGAACAGAAAGGTGGACATCGTCCTGCAGCCGATGTTCTCGCTGGCCTTCGTGCGTACAGCCAGTGATGTACACAACTCTCATCCCTATGATCCGGATGTGGACGCCTTCAACCAGCGGAGCAAGACCTATCCCCTCTATATCATCGGTGAGCAGCCGAACGTCAGCGAAAAGCGGATGCAGCGCTATTTCACCTATCTGGACTCTGTCAGTACAGCCATTCAGCAGGCCAAGAGCGACAGACAAGTGGCACCCCTACTGTTGTTGCGGGCGGTGGCCTATACCGGTATACAGAATAACGAGAACGCCATCGACGACCTGTCCATTCTCCTTCAGATAGACTCCACCTCGGTGCTCGCTCTCTGGCAGCGGGCCGTCTGTCAGGCCAGGGTCAACGACTTCAATGCCTCACAGGGCACCAATGTGGAACTGAAGTCAGCCATCGTGCTCAACGATCTCACGCAGGCCATCAGCCGTGCGCCCCGCAACCCCTACCTCTATTATAATCGTGGCAACCTATTTGCACAACGAAAAGACTACCGCCGTGCCATCGATGACTTTACACGCGCTTTGGAACTGGACCACGACCTGGCCGAGGCTTATTATAACCGAGGGCTGGTGTACATCTATTCCAATCGTCTGAAAGAGGGCGTTGACGACCTCTCCAAGGCAGGCGAGTTAGGACTCTATACGGCTTACAGCGTCATTAAGAAATATCGCGAAAAATAACAAAAAGATAACAGCCCGTGGATCATAATAAGTATATTATAGGCGGACTATTGGGAATGCTCCTCGTTTCAGTGCTGGCATGCTTCCTGATCTGGAAACGCGGCAGTGACCGTAACCGGGAACTTCAGGGGCAGTTGGCTGAAATGCAGGTGATGGAGAAGCGTTCTGCTGTGGTCAAAGGGGTCAGTAAGCGCATGGAGGAGATAGCATTTCAGCAGAAACTGGTGTCCGACGAACAGCGTGAGCAGGCTATCGAGCAGGCCAGGATAGCAGAGGAGATGACCCGGCTCTCCGAATTGGAACGTGAGAGGGCTGTAAAGGCAGAGCAGACAGCCCTTGCTTCAGAGCGCACGGCCCGCGAGGCCTATCAGAATGCTGAGCATCAGCGACAGTTGGCTGACCAGCAGCGCATACAGGCAGAGTATTCCAAGCGCGTGGCAGATACGCTGAGTTACATCACTATCGGGCGGTCACTTGGCCTGCGCGCGCTGTCGCTCTATCAGGCAGGCGAAAAGGAACTGGCCGCCCTTTTGACCTATGCAGCCTACCGTTTTACCTGTGACTATGGTGACAGTCCCTACCGTGCCTCAGTCTATGACCCGCTGGTACTGGTCAGTCGGAATACGTTGGAGAAGAGCATGAAGAACGGCCCCATCACGGGTGTGGAACTGATGCCGGGCACTAAGGGCCGGGTGATCACTGTCAGTATGCTGGGTGAAATCTATCAGCATGAGATAATCGGCAAGTCCATTTCGAGCAAGTGCCTGTTCGGTGATGGCAGATACCGGTTCAAAGATTTGTATCTGAATAGCGACGGCACAATCTATGCCGTCAGCCGCACGGGGCATCTGGTGGTCGTAAAGGATGGTGTCCCGTCAGTGATTCCTATACCGGGGGGCGACAGCCCCGCCTGGCTTGCCGGCATGGCTGGCGACAAACTCCTGATAGTGGGTTCTGGCTGTCTGGCCTTGTTTGATATGAAAAACGGTACGATGGCCGGCACGCGTCCTATAGACTTCCAGGTGACCGGTGTCAGCCGACTGAAGGGGAGTCCGATACTCTTTGACGCCAAGG
>OCTX012208876.1_pt1 | contig 10594 bp, 6 predicted proteins | sample 1539691 | NCBI WGS metagenome assembly OCTX01 (sample SAMN02144231, study PRJEB22623) | gut metagenome | biome: sheep rumen | host: Ovis aries | place: New Zealand | reverse complement strand
GGTGAACTGGAGCAAGATGCCTTGGATGTTGAGAACCTTTCTCGCTTGCAACAAAAGTTCCGCAAGGATACATGGGAACATATACAAGAAATAAAGAAGATGCCGGGATATCAGGATATCTATTTGTTGGATACAGCATCACAGATAGGTGTGCGACTGTCACGTATCTTGGATGGAGAATATATGCTGACGCTTGAGGATAGCATGACTTATCGTCATTTTGATGATGCTATTGGAGTGAGCGGGGCATGGACCAACCTTACTTATAAAGATCAGAGAGTTACACCGGGTAACCGTCCGTATTGGCAAATACCTTACCGCTCTTTAGTACCAAAGACGATTGATAACCTGCTTGTTGCCGGTCGTTGTTTCTGTTATGAAAAGGCATTGATGGAAGACGCTCGTATCATTGGAACTTGTCTTGTGACGGGACAGGGAGCTGGAGTTGCAGCTGCTTTGGCGGTGAAAGGCAATGAACTTCCTCGTCATATTGACATCCAGAAACTTCACCAGACGCTTGTTGGTCAACATGTGTGGTTCGGTGCTTGACAAATGAGAAAATAGTATAAATCAAAAACAAGATAATGAAACAGTTCCTTGGGCTTGCACTTGCACTGACCATTGCAAGTATACTTTTCTGTCTACCTATAAAGGCACAGCAGGATTTACAAGTGGTAAAACAGCATTATCGGCAGATCCTACTGTCGTATGCAGATAGTCAGGAACCATTGTGGAAGGATTTAATTCAGATGGAGCCTGAAGCTGTTGTATCCGACCAGGTGATTGTAGAGTTGATGCAGCGCTATCCGTATGATGTTCCGAGAATAGAACAGTATTTGTCGAAGCAGAAATCCGATGGTTCCTGGGAGGATATCGATTATCAGGACAAGAAACGTTCGGGTTGGGAACCAAAGAAGCATGCTGAGCGTGTGCTTGAACTATCAAAGCTGTTTCATTCTCCTTCAACGAAGTACTATCATTCAGAAAAGGTGCTGCAATCAATCCATTCGGCTTTGGCTTATTGGTTCACGAATAAGCCTGTTTGTCCAAACTGGTGGTATAATCAGATTGGTGTCCCCAAAACCTTTGGTGAGGCTTTCGTCCTCCTTGAAGATCAACTGAGTCCGAAAGAAAAGGTTGGTGCAATAGAAGTGATGGACCAAGCAAAGTTTGGAATGACTGGACAGAACAAGGTTTGGTTGGCAGGGAACGTCTTAGTGAGAGCGTTGCTCGAGGATAATGTGTCGTTGGTGAAGGAAGCACGTGACGTGATTGCTTCAGAAATCGTGTTAGGTCGTCAGGAAGGAATCAAGGATGATTGGAGTTTTCATCAGCACGGCCCACAGCAACAGTTCGGTAATTATGGAATGGCCTTTATCACGGGAATGGCCTTTTATTACAAACTGTTCAAAGGTACATCGTTTGCTTTTGAACAAGAGAAGGTGAACATTCTGACGAGTCTGATGAATGAGGGCTATCGTTGGATTCTTTGGCACCGTTATTTTGACATCAACGCTATGGGGCGGCAGTTGTTCCATAATGGACAGATTCATAAAGCATATTCAACAGGGTTCGCAGCTTCCGATTTCGGATTAAAAGGGCTCGATGATAAAGAGAATCACTTCATTGGTCATAAGCACTTCGATGATTCAGATTATACGATCCATCGCATGAAGGATTGGATGGCATCTTTGAAGATGTCGTCTTCGCGAGTGATTGGAACGGAGAAGGTGAATGAAGATAATTTGCTGGGCTATTATTTAGGTGATGGGGCTACCTATTTCTATGTGGACGGTGATGAATATCTGAATATCTTCCCATTTTGGGATTGGCACAAGGTCCCAGGTGTTACCGCTTATGAAGGGGCGTTATCATTTCCTCCACAGTGGAAGGGGAATCAGTCGAATCTTGTTGGAGGATTAACCGATGGGGCACAGGGTATGTCGGCCATGGAACTAAACCGCGATCGTCTTAAAGCTTATAAGAGTTGGCTTTTTACCGATGAATTCGTTCTTTGTCTTGGTGCAGGAATCGAGTCGGACTCAACTTTGAATGTCACTACTTCAGTGGACCAATGTTTGAAGAAAGATGAACTGCTCATGTTGAATGGTAAGCATTGGGAATCTATTGGAAGCACCGAAGGGACTTCGAAAGATGTTCGGTTCTATCACGGTCAGACAGGCTATATCTTGATGGATAAAACAAACTATGCTGCAGAAGAGGAACATCGGACAGGTCGTTGGCATGATTTCATGGGTATGTATAAATCCGAGGATGTAGAAGGTGACGTGATCTCTATTTATATCCAGCATGGTGAACGGCCTCAGGAAGAAAGTTATCAATACCTTGTCTTGCCCGCATCCAGTGCTCAAGCCGTGAAGAACTTCAACACGAAACAAATAAGAGTCTTAAGAAATGATTCCCAAGCACAGATCGTCGAGTTAAGGAGCACCGAGGATTACTGGTTGACTGCTTATCAAGCCGGTCGATATAAAATAGGAGGACGGTCGATTGAGATAATCACCCCTGGAGTTTATCATCTGAAGAAGATCGGAAAGAATTGTCAAATTGTCAAAAGTAATCCTTTCCGTATCGGTATCTGATAAGCATCTTGAATATTTATTGAAATTTTTGGTAAAAAAAATAAAAAAAGTTGAACATTATTAAAAAAGTTTTTCTATATTTGTGAAAGATATCTAGAAATATAGATAAGATAAAGTGATTTTAGTTGTTTTTATGTGGTGTATTATTGCAAGAACACTGTGAAGTGCAGAAGACATTGTCTTGTTGCAGTAATGAAAAAAGTAAGGCTGTTGTCATGGCGATGATAACAGCCTCTTTTCATGTTTAAAAAGCTTCTTTACTTCTTCTTGGAATGTTATATTTTCTCTATTTTTGCGTGTGCAAATCGAGAAACAATCTTTCATCTGATGGATACGATCGTTCAATTCCTGACCGAGTGGGGATATTTAGGATTATTTGTTGGATCCTTTGTCGCCGGAAGTGTATTGCCTTTTAGCTCCGAGACCATACTGATAGCCTGTATTGGTCCACTGAAATTGTCGCCGCTCCTTTGTCTTATATCTGCTTCGCTGGGGAATATCTCTGGCGGATTAACGTGCTATGGTATAGGACGGTTGTGCAATCTGCAGAAGATAAAGAAGTATACGGGGGTTACCGATGAAAAATTGGAGCGCGCCGATCGATTTGTCCGAGGTGGCGGAGCCTGGATGGGTTTCTTTGCGTTTATCCCGATCTTGGGTAGTGCCATTTCAATCGTCTTGGGTATGATGCGGGCGAACATATGGGTTTTTACTTTGGCTATGAGCATCGGCAAGGTCATACGATATGCCATTGTGATATGGGGGACACTGAAGGCGGCATCTATTTTCTGAGAAAAAAAGTTGAAAAACGCTAAATAACAAGCCAGTGACTTAAAAATAGATATTTCTTTCGTATCTTTGCACGAAATAAACTAACATCATTCATGAAACAGTACAAGTTCTTAAATAATCTGGTAGGTTGGGTTGTCTTTGCAATAGCTGCTATCACTTATTGTTTGACGATAGAGCCGTCTGCCAGCTTTTGGGATTGTCCCGAATTTATCCTGACTGGTTATAAATTGGAGATTGGTCACCCACCTGGCGCTCCAATCTTTATGCTGACCGCCAACCTATTTAGTCAGTTCGCATCCGATCCAAGTCAGGTGGCACGCATGGTCAATACGATGAGTGCGTTGATGAGTGCGGGCTGTATCCTCTTCCTTTTCTGGACTATTACTCATCTCGTTCGTCGATTGGTATGTCGGGATGGCCGTGAGATGACGGTTTCGAAGATGATTACTATCTTGGGCTCAGGTGTTGTCGGTGCCTTGGCTTATACCTGGAGTGATACGTTCTGGTTCAGTGCAGTGGAGGGTGAGGTATATGCTTATTCAAGTCTCTTCACGGCAGCGGTGTTCTGGCTGATACTGAAGTGGGAGGATGTGGCCGACCAGCCTCATTCCGATCGTTATCTGGTCTTGATCGCTTATCTGACGGGCCTTTCAATCGGTGTGCACTTGTTAAATCTCTTATGTATCCCAGCCATTGTCTTGGTTTACTATTATAAGAAGAATCCGGATGCCGACCTTAAAGGAAGCCTGATTGCGCTTTTCTTCTCCGCTGTTTTGATTGCTGTCGTACTCTATGGCGTCATTCCGGGTGTTGTAAAGGTCGGAGGATGGTTTGAACTGCTCTTTGTCAACGACTTTGGGATGCCGTTCAATACGGGCTTGATTGTCTATATCATCCTGTTGGCGGCCTTCATTATCTGGGCTGTTTACGAAAGTTATACGGAGAAGAGCCGGAAGCGGATTAATCTTTCTTTCTTGATCGTAGTAGCCATGCTGGGTATTCCATTCTATGGATATGGAATATCAGCAGCCTTGATTGGAATCATCGTACTGGCCGCTCTCGCCATCATTCTCTTCGATGTATTCAAGAAGTGGAATTTGAGCACTCGTGCCATTAACACTACCATGCTTTGTCTGATGATGATCATGGTGGGCTATTCTTCTTATGCCTTGATCGTGATTCGTTCTACAGCGAACACGCCGATGGACCAGAACTCACCGGAGGATATCTTTACCTTGGGCGACTATTTGGGTCGTGAGCAGTATGGCAGTCGGCCATTGTTCTATGGACAGACATACGCCTCCAAACCGGCAATCAAGGAAGTAGAGGATGGTTATATGTATGATTTCGTGGAGGGCGCTCCGGTTTATCAGCGGAAGGAGAAGGCTTCGGCCGATGAGAAGGACAGTTACGAGATTGTACGTCATAAATCTGAATACAAGTATGCACAGAATATGATCTTCCCTCGTATGTGGGATGAGAAGTTCGAACAGGTGTACGAGGATTGGCTAGGTGGTATCACCGGCAAGCAGGTGCCATACGATCAGTTCGGGCAGATGACGATGCTGAAGATTCCGACCCAATGGGAGAACCTGAAGTTCTTCATCTCTTATCAGGTGAACTTCATGTACTGGCGTTACTTCATGTGGAACTTTGTTGGTCGCCAGAACGATATCCAGAGCCATGGTGAGATTGAGCATGGTAACTGGATAACGGGTATCAATGCGATAGATAAATTGTTGGTCGGCGACCAGACACTTCTACCTACGGAACTGAAAGAGAACAAGGGCCATAACGTATTCTATGGATTACCATTGATATTGGGTATCATCGGCTTGTTGTGGCAAGCCAACAAGGTTTATCGCAGGAAAGACGCTAATGGTGTCGAGGTCGATCAACCGGTAGGTATCCGTCAGTTCTGGGTCGTCTTCTTCCTTTTCTTCATGACCGGTCTGGCCATCGTCCTTTATCTGAACCAGACTCCGATGCAGCCACGTGAGCGTGACTATGCATACGCCGGTTCGTTCTATGCCTTTACGATTTGGATTGGCATGGCTGTTGCAGCAATCTCGGAATGGCTGACGAAATGGAAGTTGAATGCAAAAGTGGCTGCCGTCATAGCGACCTTGCTCTGCGTGCTTGTTCCTCTTCAGATGGTGTCGCAGACATGGGATGATCATGATCGTAGCAACCGATATCTGTGCCGCGACTTTGGGCAGAACTATTTGAGCACTGTTCCGGAGGGAAAGGCTCCGATTTTTTATACCAACGGTGATAATGATACCTTCCCATTGTGGTACAACCAAGAGACGGAGGGATTCCGTACCGATGTCCGTGTTTGTAACCTGAGTTATCTGCAGACCGACTGGTATATCGACCAGATGAAACGTCCGGCTTACGACTCTCCGGCTGTACCAATCAACTGGAGTCGACTGGAATATGTAAGCGGACAGAATGAGGGCATACAGGTGAAGCCCGAACTGATGAAGGCTGTGGATGAATACTATAAGCAAAATCCGGAAGAGGCCGTCAAGAATTTCGGCGAGAATCCGTATGAGTTGAGGAATATCCTCGACCATTGGGTGCGTAATCCGCGGACAGAAGAGCTTCAGGTCATCCCAACCGATAGTATCGTCTTGAAGCTTGACAAGGAAGCCATCAAGCGGTCGGGAATGTTGATTCCTGATTCCGTAAAGGACCAGATCCCCGAATATATGCATATCTCGTTGAAGGGTAAACGGATCTTGTACAAGAGCGAGCTGATGATGCTCGAGATGTTGGCGAATACAAATTGGGAACGGCCGATTTACATGGCGATCACGGTGGGTAATGAGAACCATCTGAACTTGGACAAGAACTTTATTCAGGAAGGATTGGCATACCGCATCACACCGTTCAACAGCGACAAGACGGGTGTGAGGGTCGATAGTGAGAAGATGTACGACAACCTGATGAACAAATATAAATTTGGTGGCTTGGAGAATCCTAACATCTATCTTGACGAGACGAACATGGGTATGTGCAATACACACCGTCGTCTGTTCGTGATTCTGGCTAGCCAACTCATCAAGGAGGGACAGCATGAGAAAGCATACGAGGTCTTGAACAGAAGCTTGGAGGTAATCCCTACTTATAACGTGCCTCACGACTACATCATGTCCTCTTCGAAAGAGATGGCCGACGATTATATTAAGGTTGGTCATCCTGAGAACGCATTGCCTATCCTGAACGATCTGGCCAACAAGGCGGTGGAATATATCACATGGTACGAGAGCCTGGACGACCAGCGCTTCTACGATAACTATGAATCATGTTACCGTCATCTTTTGATGTTGGATGAAGTGAACAAGAGCCTGTCGGAAATCGCCTTGAGAGAAAGTAAGGAGAAGGAAGAAGCAGGAGTCGGGACACGCGCTGCCGCTCATTATGCCCAGACGTTTAATAACCTTTACGAAGCATTCAAGCAACGGATTGATGCAAACAAATGATAACAGAACCTTAGCATGCTGATAGAACAACCTCCTTTGATCATGCGGTGGATGTTTCCTCGTGCCTTCTGGCGGATGGACAAGCATACAAAAGCCGTTTACCTGACCTTTGATGACGGACCGATTCCAGAGGTGACGCCATGGGTGCTCGATTTGTTGGACCACTACCAGATAAAAGCGACGTTCTTCTTGGTGGGCGACAATGTCAGGAAGCACCCGAAGGAGTTCCAGATGATCCTGGACCGTGGACATCGTGTGGGAAATCATACCTACAACCACATCCGCGGACTGGATTATCTCAGTAAGAACTACCTGGCGAACGTTGAGAAAGCAGATAAACTGATACATTCCAATCTGTTCCGTCCCCCTCATGGCTTCATGCGCTGGGGCGAGTACATGATATTACGTGATAAATATCAGATGGTGATGTGGGATGTCGTGACGCGCGACTATAGTAAGCGTCTGAACGGCCCTCAGGTTTTCGAAATTCTGAAGAAATATGTTCGAAACGGTTCCATCATTACCTTCCATGATTCATTGAAGTCGAAGGAAAAGCTGGAGTATGCCCTCCCACGTTCCATCGAATGGCTCTTGAACGAAGGCTATAGCTTTAAAATCTTCGATTGAGTTGGTACTTTTTTGTTCTTAATTGTCAAAATAAAATACCAACCCAGGCATCCCGTTCTTCTTATACGATTTCCTATGTTTCTACGGTCGATTGATCAATTGGCGCTGGTCGATTTTAAATCGACCATGGTCAATTTGCAAATTGACCATGGTGAATCGATGAATTGACCGTGAAGAATTTCCGTCTGTTCAGGCCAATTTGTAAAATAATATCAATTTATTCTTTGGGATCGATGGAAACGCCCAAATTGTATGTATCTCGATATTGTAAACTGCCCGTGTTACTGGATGAGATGGTTAGTGTCATCGTCAGAGGTGTTATCTTATCACTATTCCTCCACTGACTACCGCAAATCACTTGGTCTAATTGTAACAGTTTGCAATTACTGATGTCCAGCTGCGGCATCAAGTTATTATGGCAATCCAACTCGGTCAATGCCGTATTTTTCGTGACATCCTGTGGATTTCTGAATTCACAGGGGGGGATAACAGCGGGTCCGCGACCCGCGCGGATAAGGATTAAACGAACGATAATAGTCCTTCCTTGATTCGCTCAAGGCCCTGCATCAATCGTTGTCTTGGGCATGCGATATTGATGCGGATAAAGTGTTCGCCTTCCTTTCCGTACATCAAGCCCTCATTCACCCACACCTTATACTTAAGGAGATGCTCCATGATGGCTTCGGAATCCATACGGCAGACCGTACAGTCTACCCAAACCAAATAGGTGCCTTCAAGCACAGTTATCGGGAACTGAGGAAGGTGTGTCTGGAAAAATGCCTGAAGAGTATGGTAATTGTCGAGCAAGTACGTGTTGAGTTGCCGTAGCCATTCTGCTCCTTCCGATGTATATGCTGCCATCAGCGCTTCCACTCCGAATGGGTTCACATCGCATACCTCATTGATGTTGATAGCCTTGTCGATTTTCTGCCTGACCTCCTCATTGTCGCAGATGATATTGGCAATCTGAAGTCCGGCCGTGTTGAATGCTTTGCTGGGAGCATTGCAAGTAATGGTATGGTGTTGAATTTCGTCGGATAAGGAAGCAAATGGAATGTAAGTGTGTCCGGGATATACAAATTCACAGTGAATCTCATCTGAGACGACCCAGATATGATGCTTGACGCAAATCTCGCCGATGCGCATCAGCTCGTCTTTCGTCCAAACCCTGCCTGCCGGGTTATGAGGATTGCATAGCAGCAGGATCTTTGCCTTCGGGTTGGAGACTTTGGCCTCCAAGTCTTCAAAATCGATATGGTACGTTTGCCCTTCGTAGATCAAAGGATTCGAAACGATCTCGCATCCATTATTGCGGATAGAAGAAAAAAAGCAATTGTAAACCGGGGTTTGTACGATGACCTGGTCGCCCGGTTGCGTCATGGCCTTGATAACGGCTGAAATGGCGGGGACTACTCCGGAGGTATAGAGGATCCATTCTTTGGGAAAGCTCCAGTGATGACGATTGCCAAACCAATTTATGACGGATTGATAATAGGCATCCGGAACCTTTGTGTAACCAAAGATTCCATGCTCTACTCTCTTCTTTAGGACCTCGATAATGCCGGGAAAGGTCTTGAAGTCCATGTCGGCAACCCACAGTGGAATCGTGTCCTCATCGGGGCAGGAATCCCATTTGTAGGCATTCGTGCCGCGTCGGTTGATCAGCTCGTCAAAAGAATAGTCCATATTTATTTTTGTTCTGCTTCCTTTCGGGTGAGGATGACACAGTCGGCCGGACCTTTAATGTTTTCGTCGATGGTGATTTCACCGATTTCATCGGCAACGATCTTGCCTGAGGCCGGGTTCTTGATGCTCTTGATAGAGCCACGGATATCAGCTTGAACGGTGCTGTACTCGAAAGCACGGTCACACTCCTTGTCGAATGTACAGTTTTCGAGAATCAGGTTCTCCGCGTAGCATAATGGTTGTTCTCCACCGATGTGGCAGTTCACCAGACGCAGGTTCTTCGAATGCCAGCCGAGGTATTCTCCGTCGATGATGCTATCGTAGATGGTAACGTTTTCTGTTTCCCAGAAAGAATCCTTTGTGACGATCTTGGCATTGTGTATCTCAACGTTCTTGCAATACTGAAATACGTACTTGCTATCGCTCACGAGTCCGTTGACTTTGATGTTCCGGCATCCCATGAATGGATAAGTTCCCTCGTGGAGTTCCACATTGTTGATGGTCAGTCCGTCAACGTTCCAGAACGTTTCATCGGCGTCGTTGATCTTTACATTATTGAGTTCGAGATTTTTCATCTCTCGGAAGAATTTAGGTCCGTCAATGACACAATCACTCATCTTCATATTATTGGAATACCAGATGGCAGAGCGTGATCCTACTGCGAAGTAGCAGTTCGTGATGACCGAACCTTCGACGTGCCAAAGTGGATATTTCCCTTCGAAATGGCAATGATCACATTCAATGTTACTGCATTCTTTGATTCCTGACTCTCCTTCCAGGATCTTCACGTTCTCTAAGCGTAGGTTGTGACTTTCAAAAAGCGGACGTTCTCCCCCAAATTCTTTGTTTCTAATGATGTCCATATTTACCCTTCTATTTTTTCGGATGCAAAGATATGCCAATCGGTTTAAATAAACTTATAAAAAATGTTGTATTATTTGCCCAAATTGCTGATAAACATTAAATAATGGCTTTATGCATCCATTTCCCGCTTCTCAATCGGATGAGGAAGATGAGGCCACGGAAGCAAAGCTCCACGCACATCGCAATCCAAACGCCCTTCAAGCCGTAAGCAGGAGCGAGGATGGCAGCCAAGGTGATGCGGACTGCCCACATGCTGAAGAAGTTCATGCCGCTTGGAATAATGGTATCGGTGGCCCCGACAAATACGCCATAGCTGACGATAGCGGCGGCGAACATCGGTTCGGCGAATGCCTCAATGCGCAATGCCATCACTCCTAACTCGCGAATCTCTTCAACAGGGGTCATCATACCCATCATTAGCGGGGCCGCAAAGTACATGATGATACCCATGATGGTCATCACCGCCATACCCATCGTCACACAGATATAGGCGAACCGCTTCATCAGGTCTCTTCGGCCGGCACCGGTACTCTG
>OCTX012138944.1_pt1 | contig 10595 bp, 6 predicted proteins | sample 1539691 | NCBI WGS metagenome assembly OCTX01 (sample SAMN02144231, study PRJEB22623) | gut metagenome | biome: sheep rumen | host: Ovis aries | place: New Zealand | reverse complement strand
TTTCTGTATCTCGTAACTGACTTGCTCTGTGTGCGTGCATGCTTCAGCAATTTTCCTTGGTGTGCGATTCTCATATATCACACGGGATGAAAGCGTGAGATTTGGACATCGTGTCTGAATCTCCATTACTCTGATACTGTCGCCGCCGAGTTCAAAGAAGTCATCATCGATACCGACACGGTCAATAGACAACGTCTTTTCAAATGCATTGCAGAGTTGATGCTCAATAGCATCTGTGGGTTCTGCGTATGGTGGTCGGATGATACCCTCTGTTTTAATGGTAGGAGCAAGCAGTGCCTTGCGGTCTGTCTTTCCGCTGGGAAGAATGGGGAAACGCTCCATCCTCACGAAATAAGCAGGAACCATATATGTAGGCAGTTTGGCGAGCAAATACTCACGGATGGCTTCTTCCGATATATTGCTGTTGGCTATATAGTAGGCACATAAGAATTGCCTGCCTTTAGTGGTAAACCCCTTCACAACGGCATTCTTTACCCCATCAACCTCCTTGATGGCAGTTTCCACCTCACCAGGTTCTACACGTTGGCCGTTAATCTTGACCATCCAATCCTGGCGATTGACAAACATGAGATTGCCGTCAGGTAATTGGTAAACAATATCGCCCGTGTGGAGCCATCCGCCCCGATAGAGGACTTCTGTTAGTTCTGGTTCCTTGTAATAGCCAGAGGCAAATGGGCCACGAACGCATAATTCGCCTTCTTCACCTTGTGCGACAGGCTTCCCCTCCGTATCCAATATGCAGTATTCTACATCAGCATCTGGCTTACCGATGGGAGTGTTATCGTATTTCTTATCAACATAATAGGAGAAGATAGCACCTCCTGTCTCTGTCTGTCCGTAGTAGTTATATATCTTGTAATCTGAAGAGCTTATCCCTGATAGTCGTTCTGCAGCAGCAATGACAACTTTCAAATAGGGTGACTTGTTGCTGAAGTGTGCGAGCATGGAGGGGGGCATAAATACATACTCTATCTGGTGTTTTGCCAGAAAGTCTTCCAACAGTCGAATATCCTTAATGATTTCTGTTGGAACGATGTTGGCTATACCGCCTTTGGCAATGATGGTAAATAATTGTTTGCTGACAACGAAATACATGGGAGCAGTGATACCCATGACTGTAATATTCTCGCTATCAATGATGGATTCATCTGTAGGAGAAATCCTATAAGATGCGAAAGTACCCATCACGGCTTTAGGAACTCCGGTACTTCCGGAAGTATAGAATAGCACATTGATATCATTCTCCTGAGGAAGTACATAGCTCTCTGTAGGTTCGGTGTTCTTCATTGCCTGAATCATCTCGTCATCAATCAATAAAGGAGATTGGCAATGATGTATGATATAATCGATACGTTCTCGGGGGAATTTTTCACCCATAGGGACAATGGCATGGCCTGCTAACCAAATACCTATTTCAGCTGCCACATATTCCATTGAACTCGGCAGACAAATACCGATAAAAGAGTGGGGTGGATAATTCTTTTGTTGCAAATAACCTGCCACTCTAAAGGCCATGGTAAGGAGTTGTCTGTATGTGGTCTGTCGTTGGCCATTCTGGTCAACGACAGCTATCTTGTCTTCATTTGTCTTAAATGAATCTAAAAGCCTGAGAATAAATTTTGCGTCAGTTGTCTGTGGCATTATTATTTCTTAATAGGTATACATAGAACAAAGGTTGTTCCTTCTCCTTCCGTTGATTCGAAAGAGATAGTACCGTGATGTCTGTTCTCTACAATATCCCGAGTGATAGCCATGCCCAGACCAGTTCCTTGTCCTACAGGTTTGGTGGTAAAGAAGTTCTCAAAAAGACGCCGTTTGGTCTCTTCATTCATGCCTTCGCCATTGTCCTTCAGTGTGATAACGATGTTGTTGTCAGCCTGCTTGACGGAGATGGCAACCTCGGGTTGGTAGTCGTCGCCTGCCGTTTGCGACTTGTTCCAGACGGCATAGCTGGCATTGTTCATCAGGTTCAGAATGGCTCGGCTCATGTCTTGTGGAATAACCATTATCCTCGGCAGTCCCTCTTGGTAGTCCTCATGAATGGTGAGGTTGAACCCTTTGTGGTTAGCGCGCATAGCGTGATATGACAACCATACATATTCTTTCACCAGTTTGCAGATGTCAGTGGGCAGCATTTCGCCCTCTTTGCCTCGCGATACTAACAGGATGCCTTGTATGATGCTGATGGCACGTTCACCGTGCTCTACTATTTTTCCCATATTCTCCTTTAGGTCGGCAATGATGTCTTCCACCTCTTCACGATCGTCGTCAGAGAGTTTCTCTTCATTGTCTTCCATGATGTCGTTCAGGTCGCACAGCAACTTGGTAGACATCTTGCTGAAGTTGATGACAAAATTCAGCGGGTTTTGTATCTCATGGGCAATACCTGCACTCAGCATGCCTAAAGATGCCAGTTTTTCCTGTTGTTTCAACCGCTGTCGTAAGATTTCTATCTCCTGTTCCATAACCTATGCTATTGGTAATGTGATGATAAATTCTGTATATTCGTCCTTCACTGATTCCACAGTGATGTCGCCATCGTGGTTCTGTATGATTTCACGACTGAGGTAGAGGCCCACACCAGAAGCTTCACCCGTTGGTTTGGTGGTGAAGAAGGGGTCGAAGACTTTGTCGATAATGGTCGACTCAATGCCGATACCATTGTCGCGAATGGCAATGGTAATGGCATTGGGGTGTTGTTCCACCTTGAGTGAGATGACTGGGTCGTAGGTAACGCGTGCTGCCTTCTTGACGATGGCATATACCGCATTGCCCAGCATGCTCATGAAGGTCTTGCTCAGCATTTCGGGGTTGGCATTGATGAGCAGTTCCTGACTGGGTATGGTGAAGTCTATCTTGATATGGTGGGTTGCAATCTCTTGGGCATAGTACTTTTCCAGCATCTCCTTGTCCTGCTGCAGCAACGAGGTCAGATTCATGCTGACACGTCCGCCAGAGCGGTCTTTCAGCATCTCCTCCATAGCTTTCAGCGTGCGTGTCGTGTTGGCACCGTGCTCACCAACTTTCTCCAGGTTGCCTTTCAGCATGTCCAGCACGTCCATGGTGTCCTCGTAGTTGTCCTGATCCATGTGCTCCTTCTCGTCTTCGATGTTGGCAGTGGCGTCTTTAACAAGTCCTTGTGACAGCTTGGCAAAGTTGTTGATATAGTTCAGTGGATTCAAGATGCGGTCTATCAAACCCTGTGTCAACTTACCTACCGTAGCCATTTTCTCCAGTCTTACAACCTGTTGGGTGCGTTCTTGTACCAATGTCTCCAGTTGTTGCTTGTCGCGCTCCAGGCGATAGAGACGCCAACGCATCAATGCATAGATGAGGAAACCCAGCAGTACGAGGTAGAGCAGAATCATGTACCACCGCATATAGATAGGTGGTGTGATGGAGAATGCTATGCTTACGGGTTCTGTAATCCGGCCAAAGGCGTCACGAGCCTGCACTTCGAAGATGTGGCTGCCTGCCGATAGATTGGGGTATTCCTCGTGGGTGTCGTTGTCCCATGTGCTCCAGCTACCATTGTCCAGACGTGTGCGATACTGAGTCTTCAGCAGCAACGAGTGGATGTTGGTGGAGAAAGTGAAGGTGATGTGTCTGTCCTGGCTCGACAATGTGGGCAGCTCAGCAGGCATTTTGCCATAGCCACCCCACAGAACACTGTCACCACCGTGTAGATAGATGGAGCGTATTGAAAGGGTCGGCTTGACAGCCTTCACAGGGTCCTTGTGTATCAGACTTACCACGTTTACACCCTTGTCGCCACCCATCCACAGCAGGTCGTTATCGTGTATCATTGCCCGAACGGAGAAGTTCATCAACGGATATGTCACGTCAGACAGCAGCTTCTGCTTGCTGCCGTCCTTCATGGCGTAAAGGTTCCTTCCTTTGTTGTCCGTCAGCCAGAGGTTGTCGCTATCGTCAGCATAGTTGAATGCAGGGTAGGGGAATGGCTCTGTTGCCGTTGACTTGACTACCGATACCTCACCTTTATATAATACCTGTGTGGCTATCTCGTCTTTGAGAGCCTTCATTTGCTTAAACAGACGACCGTCCGTACTCTGCCAGATGTGTCCATAGAGGTTCTGCACCCAGATGATGTGTTGATTGTCACAATACATCTTGACGACTTTCTCGATGTCGCTAATCTTCTTGTGCTGTCGGGTGCCGTTGTCATAGAAGTAGATGCCATCCGCCTCGCCACTATAGAATCCGTTTTCGACCACCAACAGTGACAGCGTATTATTGGTAGTCAGCTGGCTTACCTGATGGTTTGCGTTGATGCGGTAGATGCCGTCAGCGGTTGCTGCCAACAGGTCGTCACCCTGTTTGTCCAACTGCCAGCAGGCATAGGAGATGCCAGGCACTTGCTCGAAGGACTTTCCCTTCATTCGGAACAGTCCATACTGCGTGCCGGCATACAGTTCTCCTTGGTGTTTCAACAGCGACAGCACCTCACCACGCAGTCCTTCATGCACGGTCAGGTGGGTATATACCGAGGGGAAGCCGATGCAGAAGATACCATTGTCCGTAGCTCCCCAGATGAGGCCATGCCCGTCGTAGGTAATGAACTTTACGTTGTTGGAACACAGACCGTTGTCCTCCGTGATGCGGAAGATTTCCTTGCCGTCTTCATATTGGAAGACGACACCCTCGCCGTCCGTCGCCAATGCTTTGAGATTGTATTCGCCCAACTGCTGGACTTGGTTGACATGAGCCTTTCCAATAAATGTCGATGGACCTGATGATGGTAGCTGCGCTCCTTGTGCCCAGATGACGTTATTTTTATAGATGGTGTATATCTCCTTGTCGCTGACCAGGAAGTACACCTTTCCGTCACGTTCCCATATCCACTGCACCTCGCCATGAAAGGCATCTTTCTTGTTGATGCTGCGCAACTCTGGACAGCCGTTGGCTTTGAATCCTACATAACCGATGTAGTTGTAGCCGCCCGTCCAGATGGTGCCTTTCGAGTCGCGGAAGAGAGCCGTTACGCGGGTTACGCCAGGCGTATGCAGCATGTGCCATTCTGCGTGGTCGTAGTACAGCAGACCTTCGAAGTTGGCCACGTAGACTGTTCCGTCGTCGCCCGTCATGATATCGAAGTTCTGATTGTGGCCACCATATTCTGTGGCAGGGTAGTTACGTATAAAAGGTATACCCTGACTCCAGCCGGCAGTGGCCATGAGTGACAATAGGATGCTCAGCAGAAGTGTTCTCATCGTTTTGCCTCCTTTCCTATGAATGGTTCGTATGGAATGTTTCTTCCTATGTAGTAATACCATTCCTCTCTCGTCAGATTTCTCTTAATCTTCTTTTTCAGCATTTGACGCATCATGGGCACAGAGATAAGCGACTCGGTGAGTGTGCCATTTTGGTCGCCGCACCAGAGGTACTCCTTTTTCTCGTCGAAGGTGAAGTTGAGAATCCAGCTGTTGGTCGTAATAATCGTCATAGGCTCTATCTTGGGCTGGTCAGCCAACCACAGGTTGACTCTGCCGTCGTAGCTGGCTGAGTAGATGCGCCAGTTGATAATCTTGAGTTTGGTGACGCGCGAGCGGTGGCCTACCATCTTTTGCATCTGTCCTTGGGGGTTGATGTAGTAGATGGTACCGTCGTTCATACCGTATGTCTTAATGTTACTGCTCTTGTTGCTGGCATAGGCCGTCACCTGTCCTTTGAAGGGCAACTTGACAGTCTCTATTTGGTCGAAGCTTTTCACGATGTGCTTGCGCCCCCTGTCGTCGAAGATGCAGGGATAGTCGTCTGCGAAACAGACGGTCACGCTCTTGAAGGAGAAGGTGCGTGTGCGAGTAATGGCGCGGTTCTCTGTGTCTATCTGCGCGATGCCCAGCTCACCAAACAGTAAGGCCTGTTTGCCGATAATCTCCATCGTCTGCAAGGCACCAATGTTGTTGACCAACAGCTCCGTTGTGTTGTGGTTGTCAATGATGAGGAAGTGTCCTGTACGACTAATCGCATAGACGATGCCTTTCGCACGGTCAACGTACGTATCGCGGAAGTCGTAGGTGCTGTTGTTGACCAGCACTTCGGTAGAAATCTTGTCGTCTGTCTGACGGTGTTTCATCAACTCGCCATAGCCGCTACATGTCACGAAATGGTTGGCTTTGTCATTAAAGAAGGCCACGTCGTAGATGCCTCCTTTGTGCGTGGTCCACTGTTGCTTACTCTGACTGGCAATAACCAGCGACTGATAAACAGACGATGTGTACACGTCGCCATTATATCGTGTGTTGAAGAGTTGCGAGGCGTAGGCCAACAGTTGTGATAACTCTTGGTTGCCCGATTCTGACTGTTTGATAGAGACGTCACCCAGTTGGCGAGCTAAGGTGATGTAGCTTAATGTGTCAGCGACACGCTTTTGGTATTCTGCTTTAGTACGCTGTTGTTCGGCGATGACACGCTCACTCTGGGCCACCTTTGATGCCTCTACTGCGCGGTGCTCCGCTTCCAAGGCATTCTGGCGCTCTTCCTCAGCGTTGCGGCGCATCTGTTCGGCTACGGCAGTCTGCTTCTCAGCCTTGATGCGCTGCTCGTCACTGATGCGGCGCTCCTGGTTGGCTATCTCCTCCATCTGCTCGTTGACGCGCTGCATCACAGCAGAGCGCTTCGTCTGTTGGGTGAGAATGGCTATGCGCTCCTCCAATTGTTGCGTCTTCTCTTGCTCTGCCGCATACCATTGGTAGACAACTGCCACTCCTGCGCCCATGATAAGGGCAACACCGACGGCTATGAGGGTGCTTGTCTTGCCGTAGAGTTTCATGCTTTACGTGTGAGCGTCAGCAGCGTGATGTCGTCGCTTTGCGGAGCATTTCCTGCAAAAGCCTTGACGTCGGCCATTTGGTTATCGATGATGGCTTGACAGTCCTGTCCTTTCTGTGTAGCCAGAAAAGCCATCATGCGGTCGTCGCCATATTCTTCGTTTGCTTCGTTCATAGCTTCGTTAATCCCGTCGGTATACATCACCAACGTATCGCCAACGCCTAACGTAAGTTTTTCGTTGGAGTAGGTGATGCCAGGTACGGCACCCACCATACAACTGGTACTTGTGGGCAACATCTCCACACGTCCGTCTGCCTTGATGATGACTGGTGAGTTGTGACCGCCATTGCTATACTCCATCTCACCCGTCTTGACGTTGTAGATGGCATAGAATACGGTGACAAACATACAGTCTACCGACTCTTTGCTGAGCAAATCGTTCGACTTTGTCAGACACTCGCCAGGGGTGAAGCCCTGAAGGCCGATGGTGCGTATCAGTGTTCTGCTGACAGCCATGAAGATAGCCGCGGGAATACCCTTGCCGCTAACGTCGGCCATCACAATTCCTATGTGGTCTTCGTCGATGCGGAAGAAGTCGTAGAAGTCGCCGCCCACATCCTTGGCAGGTGTCATCTTCGCTGCCAAGTCCAACTCATGGTCGTTCTCTGGGAAAGGCGGGAAGATGCGGGGAAGGATGGCCTGCTGAATTTCGGCAGCCACAGCCAGATCTGTCTTCAGTGATTCCAACTGGACGTGTTCCTGTTGCGACATCTTGATATAGTTAATCTGTTCAATGGCTTTCTCGATGGTGATGCTCAAGTCGTCCAGGTCAATGGGCTTCGTGGCAAAGTCAAAGGCTCCATTGTTCATGGCCGACCTGATATTGCCCATATCACCGTATGCTGACACCATGATGCACTTCATGGCGGGGTTCTGCATCTCGTTAATCTTGGTCAGCAGTGTCAAACCATCCATTTCCGGCATGTTGATATCAGAGAGGATGATGTTGATGTCTTTCTCTTTCAGCATGAGGGTTAAGGCTTCCAAACCATTGTGGGCAAAGAAAAACTCATACTCCCCTTTACGGATCTGGCGTCTGAAATATTGTGTCAACAGCAGTTCGAGGTCCATCTCGTCGTCGACACTTAGAATTTTAACAGGATTCATGTTGTTTCGTTAATATTTATAATTTAGGTGCAAATATACACATATTTTTATAAATGGCAAAAAAATAACCGAAGTTTCCATATTTTTTTGTATTTTTGCAGACGGAAATGAAGACACTGCATATTTTCAATCCCGAACACGAGATTGCGTTGGCTGCAAATCTGGCGCATTTTACTCCACCTCATGCAGCCAGACAGCTGAAGGCCGACCTTGGGTGGTTGCCGGCTTTGTGGGCTGACACAGACGACTATGTGCTTGTAGAACACGCTGAGGCTTCACGCAAGAATTGCGAACGATTACGCCGAAGACTGAGACGTCCTTTCACCATGTTTGTGGATCGTAGTGAGTTGTTCCACTTGGATGTACAGCAAGTAAAACCATGGGGCTGGGATGCCGCTTTAGTCACCGATTTGTGCCGATGGGGCTTGCCTGTCCGTCTTTTGCCAGAGACTTCCCGTCTGGATTGTTGGCGCCAATTGGCACACCGTAGAACGTCCGCTCGCTTGCTGTCCTCGTTACGCTTAGAGGGTACTGTTGGCGAAGCTGTAGAGTGCAGAGACCTTGAACAAGTGATGACATGCATGTCGCATTGGCAGCGCATCGTTGTCAAGGCGCCGTGGTCATCGAGTGGGCGAGGTGTTCGTTTCTACGACACCGAGCGTCTTGGTGGTGATGGGAAATTGATGGTTGACAACTGGATTCGTAATGTCATCAAACAGCAAGGCAGCGTGATGGTAGAACCTTATTACAATAAGGTAAAAGACTTCGGCATGGAGTTTGAACGCCTTGCCAACGGACTGGTCTGCTATCAGGGGCTGTCGCTATTCCATACCAAGAACGGTGCCTACATCGGCAACCTGCTGGCAACAGAGGAGGCGAAGCGTGCACTGATGGCGCGCTATCTGCCGCTGGAACTGCTTGACAACATCAAGCAAAGGATTATCGACAACGTACAGTTGGACGACTACCAAGGTCCCTTCGGCATTGATATGATGATTGTCAATTCTCAATTGTCAACGGTCAATTCTCAATTATTATTGCATCCTTGCGTGGAGCTGAATCTGCGTCGTACGATGGGACATGTAGCGCTTAGCCTAACACCTACAGACGATGACATTCGGAAGGTGATGCACATAGAACTGACAGATCATTATAAGCTGCATATAAGAAAGGCTCAGTAGAGATCTCTACTGAGCCTTTATCTTTCTGTCTTGTTGGTTGCTTATTTCGCCAATTCGCTCTCAACAAACTGCTTGAGCTGCTCGCCACGAAGTCCTCGACGCAGAATCTTTCCTTTCTGGTCGACGACGATGGTGTGGGGGATAGAGGTGATGTTGAACGTCTTTGCCACCTCATTGTCCCAATATTTCAAGTCGCTCATCTGTGGCCAGGGCAATTGCAACTTCTTGATGGCTGTTACCCATGAGTCTTTATCCCGATCGAGTGATACACCGACAATGCCCAGACCACGCTCCTTATTGCTTTCATAGAGAGAAAGCATAAAGGGCATCTCCTGACGACAGGGACCGCACCACGATGCCCAGAAGTCAATGATAGTAATTTTGTTCTTGCCAACCTCTGTCATAATAGAGAGGTTGCCACCCTCTGGCGTCTGTTGGGTGAAGTTCGGAATGGTAGCACCCTCGGCAGTCTTGGCTGCTTTACGAATGGTTGCCTCTATCTGTTTGATGGCAGGACGCTGGCGACGGTCGTCCGTCAGTTTCTCGATAAGACTGAGTCGCGTGCTGTTGTCTATCAACTCTTCTGGATAATACGTCAAGAGGAAGTAACCGAACTCGTTGTCGATATTCTTCTCCGTAGTCTCAACGACCACCTTCGCAAAGCGCTTGTTGAGTTTCTCTATCTCGTCCATGCCACGCTCTTGCACCTCCTGGGCGACATTGCCGCCATAGATGTGCTCTGCGATGCGGTTAATCTCCTTACCGATAACCATCACTGAGTCGTTCAGCCGTTGCCACTCGTTGTTACACGGAGTGCCGCCAACGCGTGATGCTCCAGGGGTGGCAGACAACTTGATGGTGATTTCACCTGGCTCACGGATGAAAGCCGCATTGATCTCGTTCCTCGCAGCACTGTATACCATGCAGAGTGATGTCTCCTCTTCGGCAGTACCCTTAAAGCTAAAGGTGTTGCCCTTCATGACAATGGTGTCGCTAGGTATGCCGTTGACCATGTCAGAAGTCAAAAACAGCGTGTCGCCATCATCCAATCCCTCTGCGGTACCTACCAACTTATAGGTTTGCGACTGACATCCCACTAAGACGATAGTGAGGAAGTTAAACAATATACTGGTCAGAAATACTCTCATTGTTAATCACTCTACGAATGGTTTCTGCAAACATGTCGGCAACGCTGAGTTGCTTTACTTTAGCACAACGCTGTGAGTAGGGGATAGAGTCGGTAAAGACAATCTCTTCGAGTGCAGAGTTCTGCACACGTTCACTGGCAGGACCGCTCATCACACAGTGTGAAGCACAGGCACGAACAGTTTTGGCACCAGCCTCTTTCATGATGTCGGCAGCCTTGGTAATGGTACCTGCTGTGTCCACCATATCGTCAATGATGACGACGTTCTTGCCTTCCACTTCACCAAT
>OCTX012283669.1_pt1 | contig 10597 bp, 6 predicted proteins | sample 1539691 | NCBI WGS metagenome assembly OCTX01 (sample SAMN02144231, study PRJEB22623) | gut metagenome | biome: sheep rumen | host: Ovis aries | place: New Zealand | reverse complement strand
GGGAATCAGCCGCCGCTTCCTTCGCGGCTTTCCTGCGGTGCATCAGGCTGCCTGCCCTGTCGGAAAAACGGCTGAAGATATTCTTTGTCCCGGCAGCCGCTCCACCAAGAAATTCACCGGTTTTGTCCGCCGCTTCGGATGCGATCTTCCCCGCCTCCTCGCCGGCTTCTTTTACATCGGAAACAACCTTCCCCGCGGTACCTGTCTCAGCGGCCGGCAGCTTTGTCCCGCACTTCGCGCAGAACTTATCTCCCTCCGCCGCGGGCTTCCCGCACTTGGGGCAGTAGACGATCCCCTTGATCTGGTTCAGCTGCTGCTTATACTTCTCCAGATTCCCATATGCCACCTTCACCGCGGCATACTCATCCTCCATCCCCGGAATCGGGTGATCCGGATCCTGCTTGTACACATGTTCCCCGATCATGGCCAGAAGACGCGTAAGCGACTTCTTCTCAGCCTGAATTTTATTATTGATTGTAACGGAATCACTCATTTTCTGCACACCATTCTTTGTATCCTGTCCGATCCGGACGATCTTACTGCCAAAATCACTCAAACCCATAGCCGCTCCCCCGCTTCTGTGCCCTTCTCTCCGTTCATTCCGGGCGGACACTTCAGACATCCGCCGCGGCCAAGAAGCATAACTGCCATACAAGTATAACATAGTCTGCGAATTATTGGAAAGGTTACTATTCAGCATTTCCCGATTCAGCCCCTGAACACGCAAAGGTTCCGAACCGCAGCCCGATTGATCTTCGTTCTGCAGATTAGTCCGTTTACGCTGTGATTGCATTTCCGGTATACAGCTGGTAATAACGGCCCTTTGCCTCGATCAGCTGTTCATGGGTGCCGCGCTCTATAATGCGGCCCTGCTCCAGAACCATGATGCAGTCCGCGTTGCGGACGGTTGACAGCCTGTGGGCTATGACAAATGTGGTTCTTCCCGCCATCAGCCTGTCCATTCCCTCGGAGACGATCCGCTCTGTCCGGGTATCGATGGAGGATGTCGCCTCGTCCAGAATCAGGGCCGGCGGGTCGGCTATGGCCGCACGGGCGATCGAGAGCAGCTGCCTCTGGCCCTGGGAAAGATTGCCGCCGTCGCCGGTAAGGACCGTCTGATAGCCGTCCGGAAGCTGCCGGATGAAAAGATCCGCATTTGCCAGCTTCGCCGCGGCGATGACTTCCTCATCAGTGGCATCGAGCTTTCCGTAGCGGATATTTTCCATAACGGTGCCCGTAAACAGGTGGGTATCCTGAAGAACCATGCCCAGGGACCGCCTGAGATCGCCCTTCCGGATCTTGTTCACATTGATCCCGTCATAGCGGATCTTTCCGTCCTGAATATCATAGAAACGATTGATCAGGTTGGTGATGGTTGTCTTGCCGGCTCCGGTGGATCCGACGAAGGCAATCTTCTGCCCGGGCTTTGCGTAGAGACTGATGTTGTGCAGAACCATCCTGTCCGAAACATAGCCGAAGTCCACATCGTCCATGACGATCGCGCCCTCCAGCGGTTTATAATCCGTCGTATCCGTCGCCTGGTGATGATGCTTCCAGGCCCATTTCCCGGTATGACGGTCTGTCTCCCTCAGCTGTCCGTCCGCGGACTGTTCCACATTCACCAGCATCACATACCCTTCATCCTTCTCGGGTTCGGCATCCAGAAGCATGAAGATACGCTGCGCTCCTGCCATGGCCATAACGATGGAGGTGAGCTGGTTGGAGATCTGGGAGACCGGCATGCTGAAGGACCTGTTCAGTGTCAGGAAGGAAGCCAGCGATCCGAGCGTAAATCCGCCGATGCCGCCCAGCGCCAGGGCACCTCCGCCGATTGCGCACAGAACATAACTCAGGTTTCCGATCTGCGCATTCAGCGGTCCAAGGACATTGGAATAGCCGATCGCCTTGTCCGCAGACTCATAGAGTTCCTGGTTCAGTTCATCAAAAATCTGCTGATTCTCCTCCTCGTGGCAGAAGACCTTCACCACCTTCTGCCCGTTCATCATCTCTTCGATAAATCCGTTTACGGCTCCGAGCGAGTTCTGCTGCTGTATAAAATATTTCTGGGAGATCCCTGCGCATCTGGTGGTCGTAAACATGGTAAGCGCCACCATGGCCAGGGTCAGCAGGGTCAGCGGCAGGGAAAGAACGATCATGGCCGCCAGGGTTGACACCACCGTGATCACTGCCTGGAAGGTCTGGGTGATCGTCTGTGAGACCAGCTGGCGCATGGTGTCGACGTCATTGGTATAGACCGACATGATGTCCCCGTGGGGATGCTGGTCAAAATAGCTGATCGGAAGGCTCTCCATATGACGGAAGAGGTCCATCCTCAGATCTCTCATGGTGCCCTGGGTAACGTAGACCATCGTCAGGCTCTGCGCGAAGGAGGCCGCGATCCCGATGGCATAAAACAGCGCCACCCTTCCGATCGCCCGGGCAAGGGGCCCGAAGTCCGGACTGCTCTGGGAAAGCATCGGAACGATGTAGGAATCGATCAGGGTTCTCATAAAGAGGGTTCCCTGAAGGTTCGCGAACACCGAGACCGCGATGGCTGCCAGGACAAAGAGGAACTGGAACTTGTACCGCGCCATGACATAGTTCAGAACTCTTCCCAGAAGCTTCCAGGGGTGATCGATCTTCGGTTTCGGCCCCCTGACCCGTCCTCTTCCTCCGGGTCCGCCGCCGGCAGCCCGGACCGAAGCCGGTTTATAATGCGCTTTTGCTTTCCTGGCCTGCTCTTTCAGATCAGGCGAGGGGGAACTTTTCTGTTTTTCCGCTGCCATCACTGATCACCTCCCTTGTCAAAGTCTCCGCTGCCTTCGATCTGCGATTCATAGACATCCCTGTAGATCTCGTTGGATGCAAGCAGTTCCTCATGGCTTCCGAATCCATTGATCTTTCCGTCTTCCATGACCAGGATGCGGTCCGCATTCCGGACGGAAGAGATCCGCTGGGCGATGATGAATCTCGTGGTATCCGGTATGCGCTCGCGGAAGGTGCTCTGGATCTTCGCATCCGTCGCGGTATCCACTGCGCTTGTGGAATCATCAAGAATCAGGATCTTCGGATGCTTCATCAGAGCCCTCGCGATACACAGACGCTGGCGCTGGCCGCCGGACACATTGGTCCCTCCCTGCTCAATATAGGTTTCATAGCCGTCCGGAAGCCGCTCGATGAACTCATCCGCGCAGGCAAGCCTGCAGGCCTCCATGCACTCCTCATCGGTCGCTTCGGGATTGCCCCATCGCAGATTCTCCAGGATCGTACCGGAGAAAAGAACATTTTTCTGGAGTACGACCGCAACGGCACTTCGAAGAGCTTCGATATCGTAGCTGCGTACATCCTTGCCGCCGACATAAACCGTGCCCTCCGATACGTCATAGAGTCTCGGAATCAGGTTCACCAGAGACGACTTGGAACTGCCTGTTCCGCCGATGATTCCGATCGTCTCTCCGGGGCGGACCTCGAAGCTGATATCATCCAGAACCGGTTTTTCCGCCTTCCGGTTATAAGAAAATGTCACATGTTCAAACTTTACGGTCCCGTCCGGAATATCATAATCCGGATTCTCCGGGTTCTTCAGAGTAATCTCCTCGTCCAGAACAAGGGCGATGCGCTCCATGCTCGCCTCGCTCATCGTGAGCATGACGAAGATCATGGAAACCATCATAAGACTGGTCAGGATATTCATGCAGTAAGCCAGCAGGCTCATCAGTTCTCCTGTCGTGAGTCCCCCGACAACGATCATCTTCGCGCCGAACCAGCTCAGAAGAAGAATGCAGGTATACACAACACCCATCATGACCGGCCCGTTGGTCACCACTGTCCGCTCCGCCCGCACAAAGAGCTCATAGAGCCTGAGAACAGCCTTCTCAAACCTGCTGTTTTCATAATCCTCGCGGACAAAGGACTTAACCACACGGATCGCAGACACATTTTCCTGCACACTTTCGTTCAGCGCATCGTATCTGCTGAAAACCTCGCGGAAATAGCGGCTGGCTCTGCGCATGACAGAGAACAGAAAAAGCCCCAGCCCCAGTACCGCGACCAGATAGATACTGGCGAGCCTTGCATTGATGAAAAAAGCCATGGCCATGGCCACGATCAGCGTGGTCGGCGCGCGGAAGCCGATCCGCAGGACCATCTGAAAGGCATTCTGGATATTCGTCACGTCTGTCGTCAGCCTGGTGACAAGCCCGGAAACACCGAAATGATCGATATTCGCGAATGAAAACTCCTGTATATGCTCAAATTCCGCGTGCCTTAAGTTCCTTGCCAGTCCCGTGGAGGCCCTGGCACCGAAAAAACCGCCGCCCAGGCCGCAGGCCAGACCGATCAGGGCGCAGACCACCATCCAGAGGCCTGTCATAATAATGTGATTCATGTCACCCTTATTGACGCCATCGTCAATAATCGACGCCATCAGCAGGGGGATCACCATTTCCATGGCAACCTCCCCGATCATAAAGACCGGCGTCAGAATTGCCTGCAGCTTAAATTCCTTTACCTGGGATAATATAACTTTATACTTACCCATCACCCTTTACACGCTCCTGTATCTTCCTTCTGCCATATCCGTCTGATGCGTCCATCCGTACGTACTGCCGGCAGCCGCTGATCCTGCCGGAATACATGCGGCAGGTTATTCTGTTACTATTCGCGGCCTTCCACACATCAGGCCGTGAATAGAGTAACTATTTTCTGAACATATCTCCATTCGGGTAATCAGAATCGATGAGGTTCTTTTTCATCCGCTCGATACAATGGAAAAAGATATCCAGTTCCTCGTCGCTCAGCCCTTCCCGCAGCGTACGCTCAAAAGTCTGGTGGATCTCCCTGGAGTTCTCTTTCTGAATACTGTATGCCTTATCCGTCAGCAGAATGCGCTTGAGCCTGGCATCCTTCAGGACCGAGATCCGCCGGATATAGCCTTTCTTCTCCATAAGCTGGAGGATGCTGGTCACGGTAGAGCGGGTAATACAGAAGTGTTTTTCGATATCCTTCTGATAGATCTCCCTGTCCCTGTTTTCAAAGAGAAACTGCATGATCCAGGCCTGCATCATGGTAATGTCCCCGAAATTATTCGTCTGGACAATCCCTACGATCTTCCGTCCGATCAGATGCTCCAGGGTATTGATCTCATATCCGATCTCATGGGGGTACTCTCTGGAAATCATTCTCTGCACCTCCTCCTTTATGTTCGTCTTCTAATTGTTCTGATGCAAACTTTAGTATAGGACTGCCCCCTCTTCACTGTCAAGCAGAGGCCTGCGGCCTGACAAAGTTTGAAGCCTCCGGCGGGCGCCCGGGCGCAATTTTGCCAGGGCGGAATTGATAATAGCTTTGAACAGAATAAAAAGGCATTCCCACATTTCTCTTGTTCTTCTCAAAAAAATCTTATATATTTATTTCAGCTTAAAACAAGCGGAGGAAACAATCTATGAAATGGTCGGACAAGTGTATGCTGGAGCTGACGCACCACAATCTCTTTGAAAATGATGAACACCGCAGCCGTTTCCGTGATCTTCTGGAATGTTATGCCGAAGCGCCCTTTTTTACCAAAGGCCTGTGCAAATGCATGTATCTGTCCGCCTGGGACAATGAACATTTCGCCGTCATGCTTGATATCCTGAATGCCATGACGATCAACCACCAGAGCAACCTGGACGCCATGAAGGATCAGGGTGAGATACGGGAGGCCGAAGCCGAGAGCGGCAGAATGGAGGACGAAGATTCCCCCGGGATCTGGAAGCTCTCGAACGCATTTCTGAACAATACGCCCTACGACAGCAGTGCGCTCGGCACTCTGGAGATCGAGGATCCCGATACCGCCTATCTTATCAAGCGGGCCCTTCTGACCGCTGATGTCATAGATCAGATTCCGGGCAAAGAAGACCGGAAAATATTCACCTGAAAGGTTTACAAAATGCAGAAAAAGAGAATTATCATGGCCTTCTTCGGCCTGATCGTGTGCGCCTTTTCCGTCGGTCTGTTCCGGATGGCCCGTTTTGGCGTAGATCCTTTCCAGTCCCTGATGAGCGGTCTGAACTGTGTGGTTCCGCTCGATTTCGGAACCATGTACGTGATCGCCAGCGCGATCCTCTTTCTTTTCATGCTGATCGCGGACAGGCACTACATCGGCTTCGTCACCTTCATTAACATGTTCCTGGTCGGCTATATAGTGGATTTTTCCCATGCGTCCCTGCAGAAGATCTTCGGTGATCCTTCTCTCCCCGGCCGCATTCTCTTCCTGATCGCCGGAATCATCCTGATGTGTTTCGGTTCCGCCTTTTACTTTGAGGCAGACATGGGCGTCTCTGTATATGACGCGATTTCCCTCATCATAGCCAACACCTGGAAGATCGGCCAGTTCAAATACATCCGCATCATCTCGGACCTGATCTGCGTCGTCTCCGGCTGCGCGCTGTTCTTCCTTTCCGGCGGAAAAATCAGCGGGATCGGTTCCATCGCAGGGATCGGCACTGTTATCACAGCCTTTTTCATGGGGCCCCTGATCGACTTTTTCGAGGTCCACATCACAAGGCCCATGCTCCGGAAGGAATCATAAGATCTGGTCAGAGATGTCTGCTCATGCAGGCATGGCAGCCGCTTCGGGCTTTATCGCGCAAAAACCCCGATACCATCCATGTGACGGTATCGGGGTTTTTTCATAAGAGCCGCTGCTCGGATATAAATCTGGCTGCAGGTTTTTCGATGACCATGCGGTACTTGATATAATCTCTTTTCGTATTCAGATTATACTTATCTTTAGATACCAGCACAAGTATCCGTAGTCAGGTTTCAGTATACGATTTCCCGCTATTACTCTCCTCTTGAAATCAAATATAGAAGGAGGAAATCAGCCTTCTGCTCCAATGCCTCAGATAATGCCGGTATAGTCTTCATAAAACGGTATTAAAACCACATAAAACAGGTTGTACGATCAAATAATCGGCGCATAAAAAAACCTTGCAACGTCATCTCTCACGATGAACCTGCAAGGTATCAAGTAGCGGAGAGGAGATTCGAACTCTTGACACCACGGGTATGAACCGTGTGCTCTAGCCAACTGAGCTACTCCGCCATATAATTCTGAGAAAGAAATGGGACCTACAGGGCTCGAACCTGTGACCCCCTGCTTGTAAGGCAGGTGCTCTCCCAGCTGAGCTAAGATCCCAGAATTCTCAGAAGCTCGCCGAAACCGCTGCGCGGAATCAACTCGCTTTGCTATAATACTACGAGCAGGGGATTGTGTCAAGAAAGAATTCAAAAAAAGTTTGAGTTTTATAAAAATCTGTTTCCGGCTGCAGGCGCTGCCGGGCAGCGTCAGAAGCCGGAAACGATACGGTGGGCATAATGCCAGTCTATCCGGTAATTATCAGAGCGATGTACCTCCCGCGGCCTGATCAGAATCAGCGGCAAAGGATGTACATCCACAATAGTTACATTGTATCTGCTGTAAAAGCTTTCCTGAAAAGGCTTTCAAAATAATTATGATCCGAACAAAATGACGCAGATATCTGTTTTTCGCCGCTCAGGCAATATCAGGCTCTTTCAGCCCCGGCAGAACCTTCAGGCAGTCCGGCAGAGGATTCCCTGCTTCCGCTGCCTTCCTGTGAAGCTGAAGAAGCCGCGTGCGTGCCTGAACATCCTTTTCAGTCAGCGCCTCCATTACCCGTTCATCGCTGACCAGTTTTTTCCATGGGCTTTTCCTCTCGGTGCCTCTGTAGCATGAGAATGAACTCCACCAGTAATCGACAGGATTCATCACATACCTGTACTCCATGGGAAGAAGATGAATATAGCGGATCACTTCCTCAATATCTTCCAGCGTCCGTACTTCCTGAATAAAAAGCCTTCCCCGCCGGAAGGAAAAAATTTTCCTTCTTTCTTCCGGCGTCTGCGGGCCCCATCCTTCCATGGATGTCATGCACTCATCCAGGATCTCCCGGACTTCCTCCTGTCCTCCCGAACCTGTGTTCAGGAGAAGATGAATCATATCATCCATCACGCAGAATGCATACACTTCAAAATCCCGTGATGAACGAATCTGCTCCATTCCCTTCAGCAGGAAGAATTTCTCACATTCATCAGCGAAAAGATATCTGGAAAAAGAGAGAGATGAATAAAAGACATGACTATTATTAAAGAAATTCATATATCCCCTTCTTGCCAGATAGTTTGGCTTTATACCCCCGGCGCTCATAATATCACTTGTGTCAGAATTTTGCAACTATTTTTTAAATTACCGTATAATTTCATATAAATGCGTCTAATTGAAAGTTTTTTCAATTTCTTTATATGGCAGCCACTTGCGGGCTTTATCGCACAAAAACAAAAAGCAGGACACCCCACAGGATGTCCTGCCATATGCCCGCTTTTACGCGGCATCAACCATGTACTGCGTCCATGTCTGTCCGAACGGAGCGCTCCGCTCGTTAATCTTTGACATAATCGCGGCCGCCTGGTCTCCGCTGACCGGCGTCGGCTGATAATTGTTTACTGTGGGATCCGTGCTCACCCTGCAGGGGATGATCGCGATCTCATCGTTCTGAGCGACGCCTTCCGCGTTCACCGTAAAGGTCTGCTGGAAGATCATCGTATCGGAATCAGTCGGTGTCACATTGCCGCCGAAGCAGAAATTGGCAAGGCTGTAGACAATATAGCGTCCCTTATACAGCTCGATCCCCTGCAGCACATGAGGATGATGCCCCACAACCAGTGTCGCCCCCTCATCGATCGCCGTATGGGCCAGTTCAGTCTGATACTCGTCCACTTCCGTGACCAGTTCGTTGCTCCAGTGGAAGGCAACAACGATAATCTGCGCGCCTTCATTTTCAGCCGTTGAGACCGTCCGTTTCACCTGGTCAAGCTTTTCTGTCCCGTTCTGCAGAGAGTAAATGCCGATGAAGGCGCATTTGATCCCGTTCAGGGTCTCATAGGCAATGGTATCGCCGCTGCACCAGTCGATGCCGGCCGCCGAGAGGTTTTCCTCTGTGTCGGTCAGACTCTGCTCGCCATAATCGCTGGAATGGTTATTGGCCAGCGTCACGACTTCGATTCCCCCGTCGACAAGGATATTCGCGTAAGCCGGATCTCCCTTGAAGGCATATTCCTTGTCCGCTCTGGTATCAAGCGTGGTCAGGGTTCCCTCGAAGTTGGCAAATGTAGCGTCATCCGCCTGGAAGATTGAACGGACCTTATCGAAGAAATAACTGTCTCCGTGCAGGGACTGGTAGGCGTTAAAGCTGTTCATCGGACTGAAATTGGCGTCCGTGCCCAGCGTACAGTCCCCGATCAGGGAGAGCTTTACCTTCCGCTCGGAGCTGACGGTCACATTGCAGGCTATGCCCTTGATCCCGTCCGCCGTCGCCATTACCTGGGTTTCACCTTCAGAAACGCCTTTCAGCAGTCCGTCGTCCCCGATCACGGCAATATTGCTGTCCCCGACCGTCAGAGCCAGGTTATTGCAGTAGGCGCCTTCCGGCCTGACTTCGATGCTGAGTTTTGTCGTCGAACCCGGGAAAAGGGTATAGGATGTTTCATTGAAAGCGATCGACTCCGCGGGTTCCAGGGTACTCGTAACCGGAGCTGACCGGTTGCCTGCCTTGTCCACCGCGTAGAAGGAGACATATTCGTCCTCTTCCGTCGCGAAAGGTTCTGTATACAGCTGGTACTCCGGAACCGTCGAGAAGCCGGTGTAAGTGCCGTAATAGATCCCTTCAACACCTGATTCACCGTCCTCGGCGCTCAGCGTTACAAGACCGTTGTCCGAAGACACCAGTACCGTCGGGGCGTCTGAGTCCACATAGGCAAGCTTCACAACCGCATTGCGGAGACTGTCTGTGGAAACCACCATCAGGTCCAGGGTTCCGCCCTGGGCGTGATAGGTGAATTCCGCTTTCTTCTCTCCCTCAAACGGGATATTCTCACCGTTGACAGTGATCGACTGGATGGCTTCCTGGGTCTTTACCGAAAGTCTGACGTCGCCCTCCGTCGTATAAGCCTGCGGCTGTTCAAGAATGCGCACGGTCAGGCCGTCATCCGCCGCTATGCTCCCGCTCTCGCTTCTGCCTTTCGGTCCGGGAGTATAATGCGTCACCGCAAACCATATGCCCAGAATCAGCAGCAGCGCACCCGCCGCTATGCCGCAGCCGATCAGAATCTTCCGTCTGGCCAGGGCTTTCTTTTTGGCAGCGGCCATCGCCTTCATCTCCGCGGCGCTCGGGAGAACGCCGGTCGACTGCTTATCCAGTTCTATCACCTCGACCCCGCGGTTGCTCACCGTTTCATCCAGGTCGATTACTTCGATACTCTGTTTTCTGCCGCTGCCGGGATGATCATCCCCGCCGTCCCCGGCTTCCGGGCCGGGACCGGAGCCGCCGGCATTCGGACCCGGTTCGGGACCGCCCGCTTCCGGAGTATCCGCTGCCGCGCCGCTCTTCCCGTCAGAGCCCTTCTCTTTTGCGCTGTCCTCTGTGTCTTTTTCCGGCCTTCGTCCTTCCGCAACCATATCCAGAAGTTCTCCGACGCTTCTCTGACGCGGCTGATCTCCTGTATCCGGACTGTTCTTCTCTCCTTTTTCAAGTCGTGC
>OCTX012108485.1_pt1 | contig 10599 bp, 18 predicted proteins | sample 1539691 | NCBI WGS metagenome assembly OCTX01 (sample SAMN02144231, study PRJEB22623) | gut metagenome | biome: sheep rumen | host: Ovis aries | place: New Zealand | reverse complement strand
ACGAGCGTCAGAGGAAGCCACACTCTGAGATCACCATCATAGGTGTCCATGCACATGATCAGGATCACTGCCATCACAGCTGTGATCACCTTCAGCACTGCCACCCGGATCTTATTGAAAGTCCTGTTTGAATAATGCATCTGTGTAGTCCCTCCTCATCTTTAGTGCCTGCAGTATCTTCTCCTCAATGGATCCCTTGCAGACTGGTATGTAATAAAAGCAGGTCTGATCCTGACCTATCCTGTGGATCCTCTTCCTGGACTGCTCAAACAGCTCTGAGCTTTCCGGAAGTGTGTAGTAGATGATCCTTCTTGCCTTCTGCAGATTCAGTCCATGTGCTCCTGCCTGGTACTGGATCAGTGTGATGCTGTCTGAATGCTCCTCATATGCCCTCAGGTCCTTGGTGGATCCGTTCACTATGGACACCGGCCTGTCACCGCACAGCTTCCGGAGCATTTCCATCTCAGCAGTAAAGTTGTAAAATATGATCAGCCGGTCTTCTGTGGAGTCGATCAGGTCAGCCACTGCTGACAGCTTATCCTTGCTGTACTGACCGCATAACTGCCTTGCATAGAGTCTTGCAGTCAGTGTGGTGTCACCTACCAGCTCAACACCGTTTGACATCTGCAGATACCGGTGCTTCATGAATTTTGTGTAATCACTGGATGTATTGACCTTGATCAGCATGTCCTGCTGCTGAGGCAGATCAAAACACTCCTCTGTCTTCATGAAGATGCATCCATACTCCCTCATCTTCTCCTTCAGCCTTGGTACATTCTTGTATCCCTTCACCACCGGGATCCTGTACCCTGTCTGCCAATTCTCTATGTAATCCCAGATCATATAGGTCTGATCATAGAGCTTCCTGCTTATAGGCCACCCTAGGAGATGGAGCTGAGACCACAGTCTCTCATATTTCCCTCCAGTAGGAGTGCCAGACAGAAGGATCACATTCTCCGGATGCATCTTCAGGATGAATTTGGATCTCTTGGCTGATGGATTCTGGATCAATGAGCTTTCATCCAGGAGCAGTGTGAAGTCCCTCAGGTCCATCAGATCCTGTCTTCTCCACAGCAGGTCATAGTTGATCACTATGATTGAAGGAAAGAAGCTGCCATTTCTGTAGGTCATCCAAAACCCATAAAAGTAGTGCCTCTTCTCATCCTTCTTATTACTGGTGGCATCATAGGTCCTGTACTCCGGATAATAGGTCCGGAAGTGATGCACCCAGTCCTGTACCTTGGACTTCTGGCACACCACCAGATTTACCTTGGCATTCAGCTCCTTCAGCTTTTCGGATCCCACAAATGTCTTGCCAAGTCCCATGTCCAGGTAGTAAGCACATCTGCTCCTTCCTGCTGTCTGCTCCAGTGCTCTCTTCTGGTGCTCATATAATTGGATCATTCTGCAAAATCCTCCGGATACAGCTTCAGAATGTTTTTAACTCTCCAGGCCGGCTCCTTCTGCTCCATGATCTTCATCACATCTGTCTTCCGTTCCGCTTCCACCTTCAGAGCTTTCACCAGCACTCCATTCTTTTGAGTCATTGTCACCACGTACTGATTCATCATCTTCTCCTTCCATGTCATCTAAAATGTCATCAAGGACCTCAGTGATCAGGTCTGCCACTTTTCCAATAGGCACCACCACCTCATGCCTGTGCTCTTCCTTCTTGCCGGTCATCATCTCCCTGATGTATGTGTAAGGTACTTCACAGATCACTGCATTCATCATCAGATCCGCTTTGGCAGCCTCTTTGACCAGCTTTCCATAGTCAGTGACCTTCAGTGTGATCCTGTCTTCTGCATTAAATGCATCCATAAGTCCCATGTATTACTCCTTTCCTGCTTTGATCCGGCATGTTCTGATGATCCCTTCAGGCTGATCCAGAATGCCGTATCTGTTTTTTCTGATCTCTCTTTCAGCTCTCTCAATGAGGTCTTCACTATCTACCTCATAGGCATGCACCAGCTCCGTAGCTATCCCTTTGTAGATAGCCGTCACCAGATTTTCAGCAGCATTTTCGTCAACATCCTCGGCCTTCAGCGGTGCAAGGCTCGGATTGTACGGTATCCATCCTTCTCCTCCGGTGATCACAATCACTGTGCTGTATTCCAGCTGTCCTGGATACTGATCCACCAACTCTCTGTCTTCCACCGGCCTCCATGCCTTGAAGTCCCTCACTGCCTTGTCAAACCAGCCTGTATGATTTGGATCATAGTTATAGACTGCATCCAGCAGCTTTGCAGTGGTTCTCACCTTGGTCTCTTTGTTCAGAGTCTCAAAGTCCACCTCTCCGGCCATGCCAATGAAAATGAAGTTTGAGCCATCCTTAGTCCGGATCCTGATCTTGTGCTCCGGTGCTATCCTTAGTTCTTTCAGTGTCATATTCTTTCCCTTCTGTCAGCCAGATGCAGGATGTCCTGTCTTCAAACGGACACCGCTCCGGACACTCCTTCTCATCACAGTCAAGACAGCACGGTGATAATTTCTTCTCACCGGCACATTCATTGAAATAGCATTTCATTTCAGCTCCCTCTCAAGATCCTCCAAGGTCATCCCCTGTCTGGCTGCCAGCCTTGCCGGTGAGATGTTGTATGTCCACTTACTGGACATCTTCACAGCGTCACCAATGTCCAGCAGGCCTCTCTGGAGTCCGATCCGGACAAACTGAGCACTGCATCCCATGATCAATGCAGCCTGGTCAGGTGTTATCTTTTTCATGTGCCTCTCCTAATCTCAGAGATGGATGATTCAGCGGATACCTCACTCCGTTGGTCACCAGCATCTCCGGCTTCTTGAAACTGCAGTGCTCTGACAGCTTGCCTTTCCTCAGAATGACGCACTTGCCACACTTCCGAGCAAAGCACTCACCAGTCAGATCCTGGCAGTCAGATAAAAGTGATCCGTTCATCAGTCACTCCTCCGGGAATACGTCATCATCTATGATGCAGATATTCCAGATGACCACCTTCTCGACATTCGGATCACCCTTCAGTTTGTCAGTGTGGTCTCTCTTCAGCACCTCAAGTGCTTCGGTAATGTTGTCTGCCCAGATGCCTGTTACTTCTATTTCCACATCATGTCCGTTTCGACACTTCACGGAATAACTAGCAAGCCATTGTTTCATCATCCTCTCCTCCTTAAACATCTACCAGTTCTTCCAGTGTTACTTCCAGCACTTTGGCGATAGCCTGCAGTTTGTCCATCTTCGGCATGTATCTGCCTGCACCCCAGTCATAAATGGTTGACATGGGGATTCCTGCTGCCACTGCAACCTGTGCATTATTGAGACCTTTCAGGTCTCGCAGTCTCTCATAATTTTCATAGACTGCAGTCTTGTATTCGCCCTTACTCATTTTTTCCTCCTTTCCGTAATAGTTCTTGTAAATATTACGGAAATCCGTTATAATGTAATTGTCAGAAACATTTTCGTAATTTCCGTAATATTTACTGTGAAAGCACGGATTTCCGTACTTCCATGGTCTATATTACTACGGATTTCTGTGATGTGCAAGCATTATTTTTACAGATTTCCGTGCTAATTTGGAGGCCAGTATGAGTGGATATGAGTATTTTGCAAAGGTTTGTGCCAGTAAAGGACTGAAGGCCAGTGATGTGAGCCGTGCTACCGGCATTAGAAGCGGTGTGTTCAGTGACTGGAAAGCAGGACGCTATACACCAAAAGCAGACAAGATGAAGCTGATTGCAGATTTCCTTGGTATCCCTGTGGAGCCTCTTCTGACAGGTGTACAAACGAATGAACAGCCTGGATACTATATTGATAATGAAACTGCAGCCGTTGCTCAGGAGATCTTCGACAAACCCGGAATGAGGATTCTTTTTGATGCAGCAAGAGATAGTAGACCGGAGGATCTGCAAATGGCAGCGGATCTTCTCAAGAGATTAAAAGAGAGTAACCCAGATGGATGACATTTTTATTTACTGCATACCTTTACCGGATAATGTCAGTGAGGCAGTGACACCATGCCTGACCGGATATACTGTCTACATCAATAGCAAGCTGGACCGGGAACATGCACTGCAGGCATACAGACATGCACTCAGACATATTAGAAATGGAGATTTTGAAAGACCAGATGTGCAGGTCATTGAAGAAGATGCACATTAATGGAGGTGGTTATGGGATTATTCGGAAAAAAGTTTGAGAAAACACAGATGACCTTATGTGAGGGACTTCCTCTGAGGAAGGATTGTCCTCTGGTGCTGGAGCTGGACACTGACAGGAATGCTGTTGTGATCACTGAGTTTGGAAAGAAACAGGAGATCCTGCTCCCGATCTCCAAGATCACCAAGACCGGGATCCTCCACATAGACACCGTTGAGAGCGGAAACATGATAGGCCGTGCCATCATTGGTGGTGTGCTCTTTGGCAGTGCCGGTGCGATCATCGGAGCCATGTCCGCTCAGGAGCGGAAGAAGGTGAAGCACCTGTACAGTATCAATTACCTGTCTGACGGTGAAGAGAAGGCAATAGTAATGAAGTCAGCCGGTGCTATCAATGAAATGAAGTTCAGAAGGATGCTGGATGACCTGCTCCCTAAAGAAGGAAAGTCAGATAGACCGATAACCTTATGATATAGCAAGTGCTATATAAAACACGGTCAAAAGATATACATTTTTGCCCGGAACATAAAAAAATCACCCACCGTGCGCCAACACAGTGGATGATCATAGATGCAGGCCTGCAGAGGCCGTACACCGTCTACAACAACATTGTACCTTCTGCAGGCTTATTTTTCCACACCCTGAAGGAGGTATTTTTTATGCGTTTACCCAATTCTTACGGCTCAGTCTACAAACTCAAAGGAAACAGAAGACACCCCTGGTGCGTCCGGAAGACCATAGGCTGGAAGGATAACGGTCAGCCTCTCTATATGTTCATCGGCTACTTTGCCACCCGGCAAGAGGCCCTGACCGCACTCTCCGACTACAACAAGGATCCTTATGATCTCCAGCTCTCCACCATCACCTTTGATCAGCTCTATGACCGCTGGAGCCAGGAGCATTACCAAAGGATCTCTGACAGTGGTCAGAAGTCCTACCGGGCCGTCTATAACTGCTGCAGTGACATTGGCAGGATGAGAGTGGTGGACATCAAACTGGACCACCTGCAGAAGGTCATGGACGGATCCGGCAAGAACACTCCCACCCTCAAGACCATGAAGAACCTCTTTGGTCTCATGTGGGATTATGCGGTGATCCATGAGATCATCACCCCGGATAAGAGAGATATGATCCGCTACCTTGATGTCAGCAAACCCGGCAACCCTAACAAGATGGACCGGAGACCCTTCACCCACAAGGAGATAGACAAGCTCTGGGAGATGAAGGATGCCAATGCTTATATCCCTGTGGTCCTGATCCTGATCTACACCGGAGTCCGCATTGGTGAGCTTCTGGAAGTGAAGAAGGAAGACGTTCACCTGGAGGAGAGATGGATGTACATCCGGGAGGCGAAAACGGCAGCAGGCATCCGTGAAGTTCCCATTGCTGAGAAGATAGTCCCCTTCATAGAGAAGTGGATCAGCAGGCCGTGTGACTATCTGATCTGCTCCGGATCCGACACACCACTGTCATATTATGTCTTCAGGGAGAACTACTGGAACCCTGTCATGGACATCCTCAGCATGGATCACAGACCGCACGACACCAGGCACACCTGCATCAGCCTCCTCACCGAGGTCAAGACGGATGAACGGATCATCCGGAAGATCGTAGGTCACAAGGGACAAGGTGTGACGGAGACCGTCTACACACATCTGGAGCTTCCGGTGAAGCTGGAAGCTATCAACAGTATATGACATGAACACAGAATACAAGAATCGGCACAAGGCAGAGCACTATGACAGGATTGAGCTGGCAGTGCCAAAGGGAATGAAGCAGATCATAAAGGACCTTGCTTCTGATAAGGGAATGACTGTGAACGCTTACCTGCAGGATCTGGTCCGTAAAGACCAGGAAGGGATCTTTGACACCATGCAGATAGCGGAAAAGAACAGAGAACAGATCTCCGGGATCAGAGGGAACTTACATGACGGATATGACATCATCTTTAAAGACGGCTATACATGCCACTGCAGGACCAAGAAGGAGGCTCGTACAGCCATTATTGACCACTGCAGGTAATCTTACGGAAGACCTCCAAAGTCTTCCGTAAGACCCAAAAATCCGTGTTACTAATGTGTCTCTATTGTGTTACTAATGTGCAGAATTTGAGAGAAATGGAGAAATACAAAAACCCCGGAAACATAACGTTTCCGGGGAATTTTCGTCCAGGATAATTATCGCTTGCGTAACTTTGAGATAACCGGATACCGCTGAACAGGCCCCCTCGAAGTATGCCTGTTACTAACGTGTCCCTATCCTGTTTCTTATGTGCAAAATCTCAGGTGCCTGTAGAGACACCTGAAGTTGAAAAACGTCCACCGGTGGTTAAACGTTCTTCTCATTTTAACAGCTGGTTGATCTTCTTCTGGACCTCACTATAGTAGGACCCGAAGAACCGCTTCCGGACATCGCCATTGCCGGCATAACCTTTGATGGCATATTGAGCCATGGCAGTGATCATGGCGGACCTGTTCTTCAGATACTGGTTGACCAGCTTCTGGACTGCAGCATACCTGCTACCAAGTGCCTTCTGTCTTGCCACTCCATTACCATGGACTCCCAGAATGACCTCTACAGCCATTTCTGAATCAGTCCTGGATGTTTCCTCATGGACTGGCTGAAGTGTGCTCTGTGTGGCAGACTGACCGGAATTCTTGCCATTTGTGACTGCTGTGGCAGTGTGGTGCACATCATTCAGAAGGATGTCTCCGGCCACCAGATAGGAGGATCCTGTCAGGTATTTGGATGCTGTCAGGCACTTAAATCCTGCAGCCTTCAGTGCTGATCTCATGTTACCAGTGTAGGTGCAGGTGATGTTCTGCAGTTCCTTCCGGCCTAGCAGATGACCTGCTGCCTTAATATTGGCAATGACACCGGCACTGCAGTCAGCCTCACATGGTGTGGTGATCTTTGAGGGATCATATCCTACCTTCTGCAGTTCATTCCAGTATGTATTCCTCTGATACTGGTCATAACCTACCATATTGGACTTGGCTGCCTTGATGGCCAGATCAGCAATGCAGGCCCTGACTTCCGGATCCGGATGTCTGATAATGCAATTCCATGGTCTATTATACCAGTCCCTAATATACCACTCTCTCCCAGTGTTGTCACCTGCTTTGCCATTCTTGTAGTTGCCATGCTCATCTGATCCACTGTTGGAGATCTGGACCGGATCTGTGACAGGGAATGTCATGACTTCAGGCTCTTCTTTGGTGGCCGGCTTGGCCTCCTTGGTCTTCCGGCATGACATGTTAAACTTGCCGGTGATCACTGACATATCAACATTTCCTTTGATACCATCAACATTTCCTTTGCTGGTATACTGCCACATGCAGTACTTTCCATTATAGGTGCACTTGGTGGCATACTGAGCCACCCAGGTATTATCCTGGACCTGCTCCTGCAGATCCTCCATGTTGATCTGATGCTGCAGCCATGATGTGGATGCATAGATCCCACATGGGATGCCTGCTGCCACCAGCTTGTCAGTGATCCTCTTCAGGTATCTGGTCCTTTGTGCAGTGGTGATGTCATTAGCCATGCCACTAGGGACTCTCTCAGAGTCCAGGTACACCGGCATGTCCGGCACCAGTCCATCCAGCTGAGAGATGATCCACTCAGCTTCCTGGTCCGCTTCAGCATCACTCATTGGAGTAGGGAAAAAGTAAGCACTGAATGGAATGCCTGCCTTGATGATCTCACTGATATAGGTCTTGTAATTAAGGTCAAAACAGATCTTCCTGTACCTTGCAGTACCTTTGACGGATCCTCTCAGGCCTATCCTTGGTATGACCTTGTATCCTGCCTTCTTAATCTTCTGCCAGTCAATATTCTTTGGCTGGAATTCGGACAGATCTATAACTCTGTCAGACATTGGATCACACTCCTTTCCGGATGCCATAAAGGACATTGATGTAGTCCTGCACCAGCTGTCCATATCCTTTGCCAAGCTCCTTGTCAATCCTGTTGATCCGGTCCTGGCCTTTACCATAGTTCATACTGCCATTCTTGATCCCTTTGGCAATGCTGATCACCTGGTTAACACTCTTCTGCACAAGACCGGGATTGTATCCGGCATCCAGCAGATTGGTAGTCCTCGTGTCACTGTTGCCGTATGAGCCACGCATGACTTTCCGCACCACATCAGCATTGTGACCTCTGAGAGTAGCCTTGCCGGAATAACTGCATGCATGTCTGTAGATCTTGCCATTTTTGTAGATTACAGCTCTGTTTCCAAAATAAATGACATTGATGTCACCAATACAGGACAGATACTTGATCCCTGCCTGCTCACATCTCCTCCGGCCATACAGGAGGAAATCAGTGTAGTAGGTGCTGATGTCATTATCCCAGCAGTAAAGAGCACCAAGACTCTTCATACCCTCGGCCTGGGATCTTGGACAGTTATTACCATGGTGTGGAATTTTGAATAGTGTAGGCCTTGCTCCCACTGATCTGCAGACATCATAGATCTTCTCCGGACCATCACCACTGGTCCAGTATCTTAATGAAGGAAACCAGAAGCAGAGGCTGCCATCGTTCATGTAGCTGTCTCCCTGGTCATCATCCTTGTACACTATCCCAGGCTGCTTCCTATATACATAGAATTCAATCTCACCATGTCTGATGTGATCACCATGCTTCAGGTATTTCACCGGGATCTTCCTGGCCTTTGCCTCATTAATGATCTTGGTCAGATTGGTGATCTCAGCTTTGATGTATCCATATCCTCTGCTATTCTGCACATTACTGGTCCGAAGGGACTCCGGATCATAGCAGTACAGCATCTTAGGATGGAATACATACTTGCCATCTTCCTTGTAATTGATGATCTCCCTGATGCCCTTATAGTGATCATAATGAGCATGAGAGATATAGAGATAAGGAGTGAGGATCTTCCTTGCCTTCATCCTCTTGATCAGTCTGCTGGTGCCTACACCACAGTACCCATCAATGATCTCAGTATTGGTCCCATCATCAATGATGGTGCAGTCACCCCACCTGGGACCTCCGGAGTCAGAAGTGCTGAATCCTGGAATGTTAATTCTGATCATTGTTACCCTCCAATAAAAAAGAGGCCCGGAGGCCTCCTGTGCTTACTGCTGTTCTTCTTTTCTCAGCTGTTCCAAATATTCATCCGCTTTGATTGCCGGGATGGTAAAGCTGTTGTTTTTCCACCAGCTCCAGAGTGCTGCAGCAATCGTCACCACCAGTGTGATCAGCTGGTAGACCTCATCCTCCGTGATGGGGATAGCCTGCCTTCCTGTGATCGCAAGCACCTGGTTGATCAGGGCCAGGATCAGCACCACCGTCCGGATAATAGTTTCAGTTTTGACTTTCATGTCTATCCCTCCTTTCCGCTTCCTTCTCTGAGATAATAGGCAGTTCTTTGCACTTCTGCACTATGGATTCCGCTGTACCGTTCCCTCCCATTTCAGCGTATGGTCGGTAGAGGTACTTGATCAGATCATCCAGCTCACCCACCGTGATACCACCACGCTGGATGTACTTTTCAGCCACCCGGAAGATCTCCGAGTGACCAAGACCAAGCAGCATTCTCTCAGATGCTGACTTGTGTTTGGATCTGCTCTGGATGTACGCCCACAGTCCATTGGATCCGAGAACTGCTACCACCACAGTGATGACCAGCTCAATGGTATGACTCTCCAATGTGATACCCTCCACATGATCATAGAAAAGAGGACACCCTTCCGGATGTCCTCTGGTTGATAGTTAATCAATGATGCTCCAGGCATCAGATGCAATGAAGCTGAAGGTGTAGTCCACAAAAGGTGTCTGACGGATGTCAAGCACCGTGCCGTCACCACAGTGGATCATGATGGTGTTGTCCTCCCAGCACCAGTAACCGCCATGCTTAAAGTCCTTGTGCCGGACCTTGTGACCGGCCTTCATGGCCTCATATGCTTTGCCAAACGGCATTGGATCACCTCCTTACTTACCCTATAAGAAACTGAGTAAAATGGTGCTTTAAGTGAGTTAGCTAGCATAGTCCGAATCAGCAAGGATTATTCCGTGATAACCACTGTAAGTGTTCCTTGTAACAGAAAATCTTGAACAACCATTAACATTGGAGAAGTTGGACAAAGCACAGGCAGTTATAAACCCACCATAAGACACGCCGAAAATTGTGTGAACGAGCGGATCGATAATCTCCATTCCATTGCAATCAATCACACTCCCTGCCGTTGAGCCAATCAGAATGTTCCCTGTCGATGTGCTTTTGCCACCGTTTGTGCAGTGCGTTCCTGCGGCACAAATCTGTGATGCGTGATTTGCTTCAAGAGCCTTTGTACAGTTGGAGCAATCCGCTTCTCTTGCGTCAAGGTTGGCAACTCTGTCAGCGCAAGCCCCAATTCCACATCCCGTGAGGACTGCTGACCGTGCAGACACTTCTCCGTTATGCCTTGCGTGTACTCCGTATCTTGTGCAATTCTTTGCAATGCC
>OCTX012290121.1_pt1 | contig 10602 bp, 8 predicted proteins | sample 1539691 | NCBI WGS metagenome assembly OCTX01 (sample SAMN02144231, study PRJEB22623) | gut metagenome | biome: sheep rumen | host: Ovis aries | place: New Zealand | reverse complement strand
CGACCGCAGCTGCAGCTGCTGGCCGACGAGGTCGTGGCCCTGCCTGGGGCCGAAATCGGTGCCGCTGACGTGCGCGATGCCGACGCGCTGATAGTGCGCACACGCACACGGTGCGACGAGCGCCTGCTGGCCGGCAGCCGCGTCAGCCTGGTGGTCACCGCCACCATAGGCTTCGACCATATTGACACCGCCTATATGCAGCGCGCAGGCATCAGCTGGACCAACTGTCCCGGCTGCAACTCGGGCTCGGTGGCACAGTACGTCGAGTGCGCGCTACTACTGCTCCAGCAGCAGCGCCGGCTGCAGCTCGCCGGCAGTACCATAGGCATCGTGGGCTGCGGACACGTGGGTTCGAAGGTGCGCAGCGTGGCACACCGCCTGGGCATGCGCGTGCTGGTGTGCGACCCCCTCCTGGCCGAACCCGACTTCGTCACGATGGACGTCCTGGAGCAGCAGGCCGACGTCATTACCTTCCACGTGCCTCTGACGCGCGACGGACAGTATGCCACCTGGCACATGGCCGACGACGATTTCTTCCGCCGGCTGACTCGCGTACCATATATTATTAATACCAGCCGCGGCGAAGTGGTCGACAACCGGGCACTGCTCGCCGCACTGCAAGAGGGTAGGGTAGAGGACGCCGTCATCGACGTATGGGAGGACGAGCCACGGCTGCTGCTGCCGCTGCTGCAGCGCGTCTTCATAGGCACGCCCCACATCGCAGGCTATTCGGCCGACGGCAAGGTGAATGCCGACAACATGGTCATCGACGCCCTGTGCCGACACTTCGGCCTGCCCCATCCGGGCGCCGTCGAGGCGCCGCGGCTGCCAAAGGACTTCCGCTACGACGGCGACCCGCTGCAGCTGTACAACCCGCTCAACGATAGCCTGAAGCTGAAGGAGCACCCCGCCGACTTTGAGTCGCTGCGCAATAACTACCCCCTCAGACGTGAGCATTTTGCCATGTAGAGGTGTAAAAAAGACAATCTCGACCCTCGAAAAGTGCACACAATAGGGGGTGTTGTGCAGATTTATGCGCTTTTTTCTCAAAAATATTTGCGTAATTCCACAAAATTGTGTTACTTTGCACCCGCTAAGCTGCCCTTTTCTGTTGGGCAACGACTTAATAGGAAAACAAGTATTAACGTTTTAAAGAAAAAGAATTATGTCAGAAATTGAAAGCAAAGTAAAGGCAATTATTGTAGACAAGCTCGGTGTTGATGAAGCAGAAGTAAAGCCCGAGGCCAGTTTCACCAACGACCTGGGTGCTGACTCGCTGGATACCGTGGAGCTCATTATGGAGTTCGAGAAGGAGTTTGGTATCTCTATCCCCGACGATAAGGCTGAGAAGATTGGTACCGTCGGTGACGCTATTGCCTATATTGAGGAGAACGCTAAATAATTTTCAAATTTACAATTGAGAATTGAGGATTGGGAATTATGATCTGTTTCGGCCTTATGGAAGCGTCGGACTAATCATAATTCCCAATTTTTAATTCTCTTTCAACGATTTATTATGGAATTAAAGAGAGTAGTAGTAACCGGCATGGGTGCCGTTACGCCGCTGGGTAATAGTCCCGAGGAGACTTGGGAGGCTATGCTGGCCGGCAAGAGCGGTGCTGCGCCGATTACGCTTTTCGATGCTTCCAAGTTCAAGACGCAGTTTGCCTGCGAGGTGAAGAACCTCAACGTGACGGACTACATTGACCGTAAGGAAGCACGCAAGATGGACCGCTACACCCAGCTGGCCATCATCGCTGCCATGCAGGGAGTGAAGGACAGCGGCATGGACCTGGAGAAGGAGGACAAGAACCGCATCGGTGTTGTCTACGGCGTGGGTATCGGCGGCATCAAGACCTTCGAGGAGGAGGTGATGTACTATGGTGCTCATCGGGAGGACGGGCCCAAGTTTAATCCTTTCTTCATTCCGAAGATGATAGCCGACATTGCTGCCGGACAGATTTCGATCATGTACGGCTTCCACGGCCCCAACTATATTACGGCCTCGGCCTGTGCCTCGTCGTCGAACGCGCTGGCCGATGCCTTTAACCTGATTCGGCTGGGCAAGGCCAACATCATCGTGGCCGGTGGTGCTGAGGCTGCCGTGTGCGAGACGGGTGTGGGCGGATTCAACGCCATGAAGGCCCTGTCAACGCGTAACGACGAGCCCGAGAAGGCCTCGCGCCCGTTCAGCGCTTCGCGCGACGGATTCATCATGGGCGAGGGTGCCGGCTGTCTGATTCTGGAGGAGCTGGAGCACGCCAAGGCCCGTGGTGCCAAGATTTACGCTGAGATGGTAGGTGCCGGCATGTCGGCCGACGCACACCACATCACGGCTTCGCACCCCGAAGGACTGGGCGCCAAGCTGGTGATGGAGAACGCCCTGGAGGATGCCGGCATGAAGCCCGAGGACATTGACTATATCAATGTGCACGGTACGTCGACGCACGTGGGCGATATCTCGGAGGCTAAGGCCATCAAGGATGTCTTCGGCGACGCTGCTTACAAGCTGAACATCTCGTCGACGAAGTCTATGACGGGCCACTTGCTCGGTGCCGCAGGTGCAGTAGAGGCAATGGCTACCGTGCTGGCCGTTAAGAACGACATCGTGCCGCCCACCATCAACCATGAGGAGGACGACAAGGACGAGGAGATAGACTACAACCTCAACTTCACCTTTAACAAGGCCCAGAAGCGTGAGGTGCGTGCCGGTCTGAGCAATACCTTCGGCTTTGGCGGACACAATGCCTGCGTAGTATTTAAAAAGTATGTGGGTTAACGACATTATAGACAGAGTAAGGCTCCCTTTCCGAAAGGAGAAGGAGCTTTTTTCTGCCCTTTACGACATTCTGGGCTTTTATCCCCGTGACATTCGTTACTACAAGCAGGCCTTGCTGCACAAGAGCATGGGCCGGCGTAACGAGAAAGGACGCCCGCTGAACAACGAACGTCTGGAGTTTCTGGGCGATGCCATCCTGGATGCCGTGGTGGGCGACATCGTCTTCCGCCACTTTGAGGGTAAGCGCGAGGGGTTCCTGACCAATACGCGCTCGAAGCTGGTGAGCCGCGACACGCTGGGAAAACTGGCCAAGGAGATGGGTGTCGACCAGCTTATCAAGTCGACAGACCATAGCACGTCGCACAACAGCTATAAGAACGGCAATGCCTTCGAGGCACTGGTAGGGGCTATCTACCTGGACCGTGGCTACGATGCCTGCATGCGGTTCATGGAGAAGCGTATACTGGCACAGGTCATCAACATTGACAAGGTGGCCTATAAGGAGGTGAACTTCAAGTCGAAGCTGCTGGAGTGGAGTCAGAAGAACCGCGTGAAGCTGGAAATTCGCGACCAGGAGCAGTCGAAGGATGCGAGCACGGGTAGTCCGGTGTTCACAGCGCAGGTGTTTATAGAAGGTGTGGAAGGCTGTTCCGGCACGGGCTTTTCGAAGAAGGAGAGCCACCAGCAGGCGGCCAAGGAGACCTTGCAGCGTCTGCGCCGTGAGCCACAGTTTATTGATGCGGTCTTTGCGGCCAAGGGCGACCGTACGAAGATGGAGGAGGAACCCGTGATGTGTGTGCCCGACCCGGAGAAGGAACAGCAGGACTTCATCATAGAGCAGCCTAAGGCGGCCTTCGTAGCTCATGTTACTGAGTTGAAGCACGAGCCTGACGAGGAGCTGACGCTGGACGACATTACGGCCACGCCGCGTGAGAAGAGCCGTGAGGATATTATAGCCGAGGCAGAGGCGGCAGCCTTTGCGGAGGCATGAACATTAGAGATATTAAGGTGCAATGAATATTACGAGTTTAGCACGCCATCTGTTTACGCCGCGCATGCGCGACCTGGAGAAGCACCAGACGCAGGGCGAACTGCTGCAGCGTAAGGTGTTGAACCACCTGCTGCGCAGGGCAAAGGATACGGAATACGGCAGGGAGCACGGGTTTGCGACCACCAAGGGATATGAGGATTTCGTCAAGTTCAACAGTGTCAACACGTATGAGGAACTGAAGGGTCAGATAGACCGCATGCGTCACGGCGAGTCTAACGTGCTGTGGCCGGGGCGTGTGAAGTGGTATGCCAAGTCGAGCGGTACGACGAACGACAAGTCGAAGTTCATACCCGTCAGCAGCGAGGGACTGCATAAGCTGCACTATGCCGGAGGCTTCGACTCCGTGGCACTCTATCTGAGGAACAACCCTCAGAGCCGTATCTTCGACGGAAGGGCACTGATACTGGGCGGCAGCCATGCACCTAACTACAACCAGTCGAACTCGCTGGTGGGCGACTTGTCGGCCATACTGATAGAGAACATCAACCCGCTGGCTAACCTGTTGCGTATTCCCAAGAAGGAGACAGCGCTGCTGAGCGACTTCGAGGTGAAGCGCGAGCGTATAGCCCGCGAGGCCATCGGGAAGGATGTCACCAATATTTCGGGCGTGCCCTCGTGGATGCTCTCGGTGCTGAACTGTGTGATGGAGATATCGGGAAAGACGCACCTGGAAGAGGTGTGGCCCAACCTGGAGGTCTTCTTCCATGGCGGCGTGGCCTTCACGCCTTACCGTAAGCAGTACGAGCAGCTCATCACATCGCCCCGCATGCACTATATGGAGACGTATAATGCCAGCGAGGGATTCTTCGGTCTGCAGGACGACCCTGCCGACAAGTCGATGCTGCTGATGCTGGACTATGACGTGTTCTACGAGTTCCAGCCCATGGACGGCGGCGACATCGTGCCGCTGTGGGGTGTGGAGAAGGACAAGAACTATGCCATGATTATCTCTACCTCGTGCGGACTGTGGCGGTACATGATAGGCGACACGGTACGGTTCACGTCGACCAACCCCTATAAGTTTATCATTTCAGGACGTACCAAGAGCTTTATCAATGCTTTTGGCGAGGAGCTCATCGTAGACAATGCTGAGCAGGGACTGGCCTATGCCTGCGAATTGACGGGTGCCGAGGTGCAGGAGTACACGGCAGCACCGGTCTTTATGGACGCGCAGGCCAAGTGCCGCCACCAGTGGCTCATTGAGTTCCGCAAGGCTCCTGACGACCTTAAGCAGTTTGCCCGCCTGCTGGACGAGAGGCTGCAACAGGTGAACAGCGACTACGAGGCGAAGCGCTATAAGGACATCACGCTGCAGCCTCTGGAGATAGTGAAGGCGCGCCGCGGTCTCTTCGACGACTGGATGAAGCTGCGCGGCAAGCTGGGCGGACAGAACAAGGTGCCTCGGCTGTGCAACACGCGAGAGCATATAGACCAACTACTGACGCTGAATAAATGAAACGACTGCTCTACATAGCCATAGCCTTGTGCGCCGTCATGTCGTGTGCCCGTATGGGTACGCCTGACGGGGGATGGTTCGACGACGACCCCCCGCACGTCATTGGCTCTACACCTATGGAGCGCGACACCAACGTGACGACAAGGAAGATTACTATCTACTTCGACGAATACATCAAGCTGGACAATCCCACGGAGAACGTGATGGTGTCGCCGCCACAGCTGGAGACACCGGAGATTAAGGCTACCGGCAAGAAGATAGTGGTGGAGCTGCAGGACACGCTGAAGCCTAACACGACCTATACCATTGACTTCAGCAACGCCATCTCGGACAACAACGAGAACAACCCCTTGGGAAACTATACGTTCACCTTCTCTACGGGTGAGCAGATAGACACCTTCGAGGTGGCCGGATACGTGCTGAATGCTGCCGACCTGGAGCCTGTCAAGGGCATATCGGTGGGACTGTATAACAACCTGGCCGACTCGGCCTTCCGCACGGAACCCCTGATGCGCATCTCGCGGACGGACGGAAGCGGACACTTTGTCATCAAGGGTGTGGCACCGGGCGAATACAGGGTCTATGCACTGCAGGAATCTGACAACGACTACCGCTTTTCACAGAAGAGCGAGATGATAGCCTTCTCGCACCAGACCTACAAGCCCACCTCAGGGCCTGACGTCAGGCAGGATACTATATGGCGCGACTCGCTGCACATAGACAATATCGTGCAGGTGCCCTTTACCCATTTCTATCCTGACGACGTGATATTGATGGCTTTCCAGGAGGAGCAGACGGGACGTTACCTGGTGAAGACGGAACGGCAGGAGGCCGACCGTATGGTGGTATACTTCAGCTACGGCAATGAGCAGCTGCCTGTCATCAAGGGCTTTAACTTCGATGCCGACTCGGCCTTCGTGTTGGAGACCAGCCTGAAGAAGGATACGCTGACCTACTGGCTGCGCGACACTACGCTGGTGAACCAGGACACGCTGTCGTTCAGCATGGAGTATCTGATGACCGACACGCTGGGACAGCTGGTCAGTCAGACGGACACGATGGAGATTATATCGAAGTCGCCGTACGAGAAGCGTCTGAAGGAACGGTCGAAGGCTTACGAGGAGTGGTTCAAGGCACAGGAGAAGAAGAAAAAGAACGAGGAGCCGTACGACAGCATCTACCCCGTGAAGCCTCTGGACGTGCGCGTCATGGCACCCTCAACAATGACGCCTGTCAGCGTTATCAATATCGAGTCGCCTACGCCTGTGGCACGGCTCGACACGGCAGGCATACACTTGTATTCCAAGATAGACTCGCTATGGTATCGGGCGCCCTTTGAGTTCCGCCAAATGGACTCTGTGCCGCGGCGCTATCAGATGGTGGCCGACTGGCACCCGGACACCGAGTACAGCCTGGAGTTTGATACGCTGGCTTTTACCGACATCTACGGAAGTGCGTCGGCCCCGATACAGCAGGGACTGAAGGTGAAGTCGCTCGACGAATTTGCCACGCTGGAGATGCAGCTCAGCGGACTGGCCGACACCAGCATCGTGGTGCAGCTGTTGGACAAGAGCGACAAGGTGCTGCGCGAGATAAGGACGGGCCAGGACCGTTCGGCAACCTTCTTCTATGTCGTGCCGGGCACTTACTATGTGCGTGCCTATGCTGACCGTAACGGCAACAATGTGTGGGACACGGGTAACTACGACGAGGACCTGCAGGCCGAGGAGGTGTTTTACTATCCGCGCGAGATAGAGTGTAAGGAGAAGTTTGACGTTACGCTGCCCTGGAACGTGACGGAGAAGCCCCGTAACCGGCAGAAGCCCTCGGAGCTGGTGAAGCAGAAGCCTGACAAGGAGAAGAAACGATTGCAGAACCGCAATGCCGAGCGTGCACGGCAGTTGGGCATAGAGTATGTAAAGAAGCAAATAGTGAAGTAACGAAAGTAAGAATAAAGCGTAATATGAGATACGGTATGAGAACAATGAATCATTCTTGGGCCAGAGGGCTGGTAATGGGGGTCTTAGCCTCTTTCCTGCTTAACTTCCTGCCCTACACGGCTGCTACGGCCAGCGCTCAGTGTGGCATTGAGAATACGGCCTTCAAGTCGGGCGAGTTCCTGAGCTACGACCTCTACTTCAACTGGAAGTTCGTATGGGTCAAGGTGGGCACGGCATCCATGTCTACCGTACAGTCGAACTATAAGGGCCAGAAAGCCTTCCGAAGCAGTCTCATCACCCGTGGCAACAGCCAGCTGGACAATGTCTTCGTCATGCGCGACACGTTGCTATGCTATACGGGTCTCGACTTGTCGCCGCTGTACTTCCGCAAGGGAGCACGCGAGGGTGACCGCTACTACGTAGACGAGCTGTGGTATACCTATCCCAACAACAACTGTCATCTGCGCATGCACCGCATTGATGCCGACGGCGAGGTGCACTGGAAGGACGCCGAGTATCAGGACTGCATCTACGACATGATGAGCATCTTCCTACGTGCCCGTAACTTCGACGCCGACAAGCTGAAGGTGGGCGAGAACATACCTATGCCCATCAGCGACGCTAGTCACCTGACCAACTCGTGGCTGAAATACACGGGCAAGACGACGCTGAAGATGAAGAACAACAACAACAAGTACCGTTGTCTGACGTTCTCGTTCATTGAGCGCGAGGACGGCAAGAACCACGAGCTCATCCGCTTCTATATTACCGACGACAAGAACCACATGCCTGTGCGTCTGGACCTCTTCCTGTCGTTTGGCTCGGCCAAGTGCTACCTCTCTGGCTATAAGGGACTGCGTAACCCCATGGAGTCGGCTGTCAAGTAAGGCTATGTATACGCGTACTGAAGCCATGACGCAGAAGATGCGTCGTTTTACTGATGCCGGACGCTACGCGCAGGACGATGACATCGACTTCCTGCCGGAGAATCACGTCTACCTCTTTCGTGGCGAGCGACGTATGCTGCCCGTCAGCTCGCTCATTGCTTACTTCTTCGAGCCGTTCGATGCCCAGCGTGTGGCTGAGCAGCAGCAGGCGCGCTATGGCATACCCGTGGCCGAGTCGCTGGCCAAGTGGAAACGCATAGGGCGTATGGCGGCCGACGTGGGTACATTCGTGCACGAGCAGACGGAGAACTACTTTCAGAATGGTGTCTTCGACACCATGTGTCACTTTCTGTACGACGGACAGACGGAGCCTGTCAGCGTGGAGCGCGAGCGACAGCAGTTCCTGCACTTTGTAAGCGACTACCAGATACGGCCCTACCGCCAGGAGTGGCCTGTCTTCGATGCCGACCTTAACGTGGCCGGCACCATCGACATGATATGCCAGAACGCCGACGGCACCTTCACCATCTACGACTGGAAGCGTAGTCGTAAGGTGGCCGACGCTCAGGGACACCCCATTACGCAGGCCTTTGGGGGTAGGACATCGCTGAATGGCATCGCTGTTCCCGACACGGCGTACTACCACTACTGCATTCAGCAGAACTTGTATCGCTATATGCTGCAGCAGCACTACGGCATCAGCGTCACGGAGCTTAACCTCGTGGTGCTTTGTCCTGACTACGATGACTACCATGTCGTCAAGGTGCCTGTCATGGACGACCTGATGCAGCAGATTACCAGCATCTGCCGTACCCGCCAGCTCGGCTTCCGCCTGCTGCAATAGATACTAATAACAAATAAACAATACAGTTACCTAATAAGATACCATGAAAAGATGGTTTATAAGTAGCATCATGCTATGGGTGAGCGTTGTGGCCGTGTGCCAGCAGTTGCCTAGCGACGGCCCATTGACGATACGCCCCATGCTTCAGCAGTTGGGCGAACAGCTGTTGACGGGAAAGACAGGCAGCATAGTGGCTATCAACCCTGCCAATGGCGAGATACTGTGTCTGGCCACCAATACGCCGCAGGGCAGTGACGTGCGGCAGGCCATCGGCAAGCCGCAGGCGCCCGGCTCTACCTTCAAGACAGCGCAGGCGCTGACCTTGCTGTCAGAGGATATCGTGACACCAGCCACCCGTGTGGTCTGCAACAATGGTGTGACAGACGAGAACATCAAGGTGGGCTGCCATCAGCACCGTTCACCCCTGGCACTGCGCGATGCCTTGGCACAGAGCTGCAACACATGGTTCCTGATGACCTTTGCCTCGATGATCAACGACACCTTTGTCTATAGTGACAAGCGAGAGGCCATCAGCACCTGGCGCAGCTATATGCAGAGCATGGGGCTGGGAGGTCCTATGCATATCGACATTGCCGGCGAGCAGGGCGGACTGCTGGCAGGAGCCGACTATCTGGACAGACGCTACAATAAACAATGGGACGGCAAGACCATCTGGTGGGCCGGCATGGGGCAGGGCGACGTTACCTGCACACCCCTGCAACTGTGCAACCTGGCAGTGACCATTGCCAACCGTGGGTGGTTCTTCGTGCCACATATCCATAAGGACACCAAGAACCAGCGTTACCTCACCAAACGGTGGACCAAGGTCAGGCAGACGGCCTACCAGCCCGTGATAGAAGGTATGCAGCAGGCCGTGGAGAAGGGCACGGCAATAGCTATCCGCACCACATACCCTATCTGTGGCAAGACGGGAACGGTAGAGAACCCGGGCAAGGACCACTCTGCCTTCATCGGCTTTGCCCCCATGAATAATCCTAAGATAGCCATCGCCGTTTACATAGAGCACGGCGGCTTCGGTGCCGACATGGCAGCCCCCATGGCCGCACTCATCATCGAGGACTATCTGAAGGGGAAGCTGTCGCCAGCCTCCGTCACCAAGGCCAAGAAGCTGACGGCCAAGAAGACACGCTGAACTCGCACAGGACTTACCTGTGCCTATCTTAGCGGTCTGATGATTTTTTAACAGAATTGCTTTGCCGATTCAGAATAATTGTTTACCTTTGCAGGGCTTTGGCGAAAAGAGTAGCCAGCCGACGAAAGCATGACGGAGACGATATTACTACGAGAGCTTAGCATAGGATACAGCACTAAAACAGGCCAACACGTGGTGGCCAGCGCACTGACGGCAGCCCTGAGGAAGGGCGAGCTGACGTGTCTGCTGGGCCCTAACGGCATAGGCAAGTCGACGCTGTTGCGTACGCTGTCGGCCTTCCAGCCCAAGCTGGGAGGCAGCGTCAGCATCAATGGCCGCGAGATAGCAGACTACAGCGACAAGGAGCTGAGCCGGCTTATTGGCGTGGTGCTGACGGAGAAGCCCGACGTGCAGCAGATGACGGTCCGGGAGCTCGTAGAGCTGGGGCGCTCGCCCTATACAGGCTTCTGGGGCACGCTGGACGACGACGAC
>OCTX012280873.1_pt1 | contig 10602 bp, 2 predicted proteins | sample 1539691 | NCBI WGS metagenome assembly OCTX01 (sample SAMN02144231, study PRJEB22623) | gut metagenome | biome: sheep rumen | host: Ovis aries | place: New Zealand | reverse complement strand
CAAGTTTTCTGAACCGTATTTGAAGATACCAGCGGAGAAGCCAGGATCTGACTGATCCTGCTCACCTGGTGTCCAGCCAGTCACAGGCTGAAGGCCGGTTATCTGGTCGCTGCCTTCTGGAATATTGCGCTGGTATCCCTGAGTAGTCACGGTGATGACGTCATCAGGATTCTCATCGAAGGTCCAGTTCTCACCGGAAATTTCTTCTTCGTCTTCGCTAGGGTTAAGGATGATGCTCTCGACTGCACCGACAATGTCGCCCCAAGCTACCTTGATGGCATTGACATGAACGTAGGGAAGATCGCTGATATCCAAATCTACCTGACCGTCTTCACCTATCTCAGCTCTTCTCTCTGTGAGGGAGTTGTCGGCCTGACGGTTCATCATCACACGAAGAGGAAGTCCTGGTGTGCCTGTGAAACGAATAATGCTTGCACCAGTGATGTCAGCATAAGTGCTGTTAAGTACAGAACCATTTCCATAAATCACGCTGCCTTGTCCCACTTCAGTTCCGTAAGTGTATTCATCCCAAGCTGGAGTAGCCGAAGTTGGCTTAGCATAGTCATCGAAGCCGTCCCAGCTCTTGAACAGATCTTTGGTGAGCGGGGTGTCTGCGAACTCGCCAGGCTCGTTCTTTACTTTCTCTTCCGCATCTGAAGGGTTAAGGATGATGCTCTCAACAGCGCCGGTGTTGCCCCATTGTATCTTGATTGCATTCAGATGAACGTATGGATATGGACTGAGGTCTACCTCAACTTTTCCGTCCTCACCGATTATAGGCTGAACCTCTGTCAAGCTATTATCTTCTTGACGGTTCATCATCAAGCGCACGGTAAGTCCTGGGGTTCCGGTGATACGCATAACGGTTGCACCCGTAATGTCTGCGTAAGTTGTGTTGTATACTGAACCATTTCCGTAAATCACTGTACCGCCTCCTACTTCTGTGCCAAATGTATATTCATCCCACGCTGGAGCGGCGTCGGTTGGCTTGGCATAATCGTCAAAGCCGTCCCATGTCTTGTAAAGGTCTTTCGTAAGTGGTGTGTCTTCAAACTCGCCGGGCTCGTTCTTTACCCGCTCAGCCTTGAACGTTGCTCCTACGTATACGTCGGATGCCGGCATCACGAAGGTGTTGTCGGCGCTGACTTCTACGGTCTGCTCGCCGGCCTCATCAAGGTAAGTTACGTTGATGGCATCCAGCTCATAGCCTTCAGCTGGTGTGACGGTCACTGTTACGGTGGCGCCTTCCTCAGCCTCAGTCACGTCGGTCTCTACCGTACCGTTCTCGGCTGTGCTCACGTTGATGGTGTAGTTGTTTTTGATGGGCTCTACCTTGATGCCGTACACGTTGAAGCCACTGTTGGTGCTGTAAACATACACGTCAGCATCTTCTGTGCCAGTGTATTCATACTCCACCTTGTCGATAGCGTTTCCATCGTTAGTGAGAGACGCCTTGTTCAAACCGAATTTAACGAAGTCGATGTTCAGAGTACGCTCCGTGTCGGCTTTTCCAGACATACCATAAATAGTGATGCAGGTGTTAGGAGCAACTCTGAAGCGGATATAGCGGCCGTCGGGAGCACCAGAACCTCCTGTCTTCAGGCGCTGGGTGAAGTTGATGTCGTCGATGGACTTTTCATTTCCGTCGATGCTGAATTTCTTGCTGCTGGTTCCGTAAAGCTCCAGGTTGTCGACGATGGTTGGTTCTGCGATATCACCGGCGGTGAAGTCGGAGAAATCCCAGAATTTGTCATCAACTGCAGTAAGGTCCTCTACGGTAGGTGCGGTATATTCGCCCGCTCCATAGACAGCGACCTGTGAAAGCTGCGTCATGCCGTTGCCTGTGGTCTGTGCATTGACGATGGTCAGGCGGTAGCTGTTGCCAGCTGCGCCGCTGACCTTGGCGTCTACCTCGCCATTCTTCCATTGGTCGTAGATGTCGACAGTGGAAACGACTTCTTCTCCATTGAGAACGTCAACCTTCGCGGAAGTGACGAAGCCAGTGAAATCTACAGTGAATACAATGTCGCTCACGGCTACGTCGTAGGCCGGTGTCGTAATGGTTGAAGTGGTCTCGCCGTTCTTGCTGCCAGACCTGATGAAGGCCCAGCCGTTATTGTTGTTGTTGAAGCCAAACAACGTCCAGGTCTGTCCGTTCGTCTCGGCGGTCCATTCTGCCGTATAGCTGCCGATCGGTGTAGCTTTTTCACCAGGGAATGTCAGAACATCCACAGGAGCCGCAAAGGCACTTGAGCAGCAGAATAGTGCAACAACCAGCATTAAAAAAGAATAAACTTTCTTCATAAAACTGTGTTTTTTGTTAGTAAAAAGGGTTCCGCGTCTTCGGCCTGTCTGCGCGAATTTGTTTTTCTCGTGGTTTTTCGGTCCGCAGAAAGGAGTTGTGTGGTTATTCAGGATTCAGCCTTTTTTGCGAAGATGCCTCTCAGTTATTAAAAGCGACATCTGTCGGTTTTGCTCCTTGTATGCGAATGGATTTTGTGCCGCGGTGCAAGCCGTTTAAGGATTCCAGTCTTAGTGGTAACCCCACCGGGGCGGTCGTGCATTCAAATCTTTCCTTAATTAGTTAGAGGTTATTAAGCGTTTTTTTAGGATGGTTAATAATTTATTTTTTCTTTTCTCTGATATTTCAAAAATATTGCGTAAAATTACAAAAAATTATTGAAAGAAACAAAAAAATGCGGAAATATCCGCATTTTTTGTGAAAAAGGAAGAAAAAAGACGAGAATGCATCGGCCTGAGCATCGGAGAACTCGGAATAATCAGAGAACTCGGAGTAATCAGAGTAATCGGAGTAATCGGAGGGCTCTGAGGACTCTGATATCTCTTAGTTGATCGAAAACTCAAATTCGTCTGCGTGGTCGTTGAGGAAATTCACCATCTCCTTGCCCACCCTCACATGGTATTTGCGGGAGAGCATATTGACATGCAGGTTGTTGATTCCACGGATGTTGAAGTAGAGTTCCGACTTTCCGGGTGTCTGCACCAATATGTCTGCCAGCTCTTCCACAAGCATGTCGTTGATGTGGTCGAGGGGGATGTTGATGGTGAGTTTCTGTACTGCCGTCTCCTTGACGTCGTTAAGCAGGTCGACAGAGAGTATCTGGATGTCGTATTCGGTCTCCTTGAATCGTCTTGGCACGTATTTGGCTCTGACGAACAGAGGTGTTCCGACGATGAACAGATGATGTACCTCCAGCCACGCTTTTCCGAAGAGTGCGATTTCTCCCGCTCCGTCGAAGTCCTCCATCGTGACGATGCCGTAGGGGTTTCCATTCTTGGTCTGACCCTGTCGGAGGTTGGTCACGATGCCTCCGAAGGTAAATTCCTGCATTTTCGACAGGCGCTCTTTATCAGCCAGTTCCGACATGTGAGCCGTGCATACGTGGTTGAGTATGATGCTGTATTCGTCAAGAGGATGGGCAGAGAGGTATATGCCCACGTAATCACGCTCTTTGTCCAGTCGCTCCATGTCGCTCCAACGCTGAAAGTCGGTTGGCGGCTGTGGGTGCACCACCTCGACGGCGATGCCCATGTCGCCGAACAGTGAGTTGGTCGTCTGCTGCTTGTCGCTTTGGAATTTTGCACCATAGCGCATCAGCGCGTCGAGGAATGTGTCGCCTTGTGCCGTCTTGCTGAAGTAGGCATCGCGTGGGATTCCGAATCGGTCGAACGCGCCGGCGAGAATCATGCTCTCAATGGACTTGCGGTTGCACGCGTTGAGGTTCACTCGCTCGAAGAAGTCGTACACGGTGGTGTAGACACCGTTTTTCTTGCGTTCGTCGACGAGTGCCTTCACTGCTCCTTCGCCCACGCCCTTCACGGCCACAAGTCCGAAACGGATATCGCCCTTGCTGTTCACGGAGAATTTCTGGTTGCTCTCGTTCACATCGGGTCCATAGGTGTCGACCCCCATGGACTTAGACTCGTCCATCAGCTTACGGATCTCACTGATATTGGCATAGTTACGTGTCATCACGCCAGCCATATACTGCGCGGGGAAGTTGGCTTTCAGGAACGCCGTCTGGTATGCCACCCACGAATAGCAGGTTGCGTGGCTCTTGTTGAAGGCGTATGACGCGAACTTCTCCCAGTCAGCCCAGATTTTCTCAAGGGTCTTCGGGTCGTGTCCGTTGGCCTGTCCTCCGTTGATGAACTTAGGCTTCAGCTCGTCCAGCTTGTCTTTCAGCTTCTTTCCCATGGCCTTACGCAGCGTGTCGCTCTCACCACGGGTAAAGTTGGCAAGCAGTCGGGAGAGGAGCATGACCTGCTCTTGGTAGACTGTGATACCATAGGTGTCCTTCAGGTACTTCTCCATGATGGGGATGTCGTACTCGATGGGCTTACGGCCGAGTTTACGGTCGATGAAGTCAGGGATATAGTCCATAGGACCCGGACGGTAGAGGGCGTTCATGGCGATGAGGTCCTCAAACACATGGGGCTGCAGCTCACGCAGGTATTTCTGCATGCCGGTAGACTCAAACTGGAAGGTACCGATTGTGCGTCCGTCGCAGTAGAGCTGGTAAGTGGCCTTGTCGTCGATGGGGATTTTGTCGATATTGATTTCCACACCCATGCTGTCGCGCACGTTCTCCACAGCTTCCTTCAGTATGGACAGGGTCTTCAGTCCCAGGAAGTCCATCTTGATCAGTCCTGTCTCCTCAATCACGTGGCCGTCGTATTGCGTGCAGCGCACCTTCTCTTTCGTCTCCTTGTCGTCGGCGGTCGACACGGGCACCCAGTCGCTGATGTCGTCTCGGCAGATGATGGTACCGCAAGCATGCACACCGGTGTTGCGCACGTTGCCTTCCAGCATCTGTGCATAGGCGATGGTCGTTCGCAGGTTCTCGTCGGGAGAGGTAGCCGCGTCCCTCACTTCTGGCACGCAGGCTATGACGTTCTTCAGGTTCATCTTCATGCCGTCGGGCAGACGGTCTGGTATGGCCTTACACAAGTCGTTTGAGACTTTGAGGTCCAGCTTGCGCACTCGTGCCACATCCTTGATAGCCAGTTTTGTGGCCATACTTCCGTAGGTGATGATATGGGCCACTTTCTCGGCCCCGTATTTGTCGGTCACCCACTGCAGCACCTTACCTCGTCCGTCGTCGTCGAAGTCCACGTCGATATCGGGGAGGGAGATTCGGTCGGGGTTGAGGAATCGCTCGAACAGGAGGTCGTACTTGATGGGGTCCACCATCGTGATGCCCAGGCAGTATGCCACGGTGGAGCCAGCTGCCGACCCACGGCCAGGCCCCACCCACACGCCGAGCTCGTTCCTCGCCGCGTTGATATAGTCGGATACAACGAGGAAGTAGCCCGGGAAGCCCATGGTCTTCATGATATGCAACTCGAACTTGATCTGTTCTGCCACATGGTCTGGAAGCGGGTCTCCATACAGTCGCTTTGCGCCGTCGTAGGCCAGTTTTGCCAGGTAGTCTGCCTCGAACTTGATGCGGTAGAGCTTGTTGTATCCGCCAAGTCGTTTGATTTTCTTCTCACCGTCCTCGCGGCTCATCACCACATTGCCGTTCTCGTCCTGTGTGAACTCGTTGTACAGGTCCTCCTCGGTCAGACGTTGCCTGTATTCCTCCTCCGAGCCGAACTCCGCCGGTATGGGGAAGTTAGGCATGATCGGGTCGTGGTCGATGCTGTATGTCTCGATCTTGCTCAACACCTCGCACGTATTTTCCATGGCCTCAGGGATGTCGGAGAACACGTCGTACATCTCCGCACGGGTCTTGAACCACTCCTGCTTGGAGTAGAGCATACGGTTGGGGTCGTCGAGGTCGCGACCGGTCGACAGGCAGATGAGGTGGTCGTGCGCCTCGGCGTTCTCTTCGTCCACGAAATGTACGTCGTTCGTGCAGACCAACTTGATATTGTGTTTCCGCGCCAGTTCTATCAGTCCTTTGTTGCAGATCTGCTGCAGTGGGAAGGTCTCGCGGTTGGCTCGCTGGTTAGGGTTTTTCACTTCGTGGCGTTGTAGCTCAAGATAGAAGTCGTCGCCGAAGAGGTTCTTGAACCATAGCGTGGCTTCCTCGGCTTTCTGCATATCCCCCTTACGTATGGCGTCAGGGATCTCACCTGCGATACATGCGGAGCAGGCTATCAGGCCCTCATGGTATTTCTCCAGCTCGGCATGATCGGTTCGTGGACGCATATAGAATCCGTCGGTCCATGCGTGGCTCACGAGCTTCACGAGGTTGTGGTAGCCTTTCTCGTTCTTAGCCAGCAGGATGAGGTGCCATCCGCCGGTGTCAAGCTTTCCTTCTTTCTTGTCCATCGACCGCCGGGCGCAGTACATCTCGCAGCCGAAGATGGGCGTAAAGTCCACATCGGGGTTCTTCTTCTTGAGTTTCTTCACGTAGTTGAAATACTCCTTGATTCCGAACATATTGCCATGGTCAGTGATGGCCATGCCTTTCATCCCGTCGGCTATAGCTTTGTCCACCAGCTTGTCTATCTTCGACTGTCCGTCGAGAATCGAATATTGTGTATGCACATGGAGGTGCACAAATTGCGGTGTTTCCATATATATATATTAAGTGAAAAGTGAAAAGTGAAAAGTGAAAAGTTTATTTACTCCTGCAAACCGGCTCATTCCGTTTTCATTTTGGTTATACGTCATAGTTTAACAAAATACTAAAGATTAAAAACTATTTTATAAAAGTGAAAAGATTATTTGCTCCTGCAAACAGGCTTATTCCGTTTTCATTTTGGTTATACGTCATAGTTTAATACGAATTAAAGGTTAAAATTCTTTTTTGTTGTATTGATAGAAGCAACCAGCATCGCTATAATCTCCTGGCAATCACTTGATATGCTTTCAAAAGACCTTAGGTCTATTAAATCTGACTTATGAAACATTTCAATCCATCCCATAGTTTCATTTGCTTCTTTTAAAGCAATTGATAATTTATGGACAAAGTCCGATGGACTCTCAGCAAACTGAGCCTCATTAACATTTGCATAGACAGAAGTTCCACTTCTTAAAGCCTGATTATTAATAGAATTCAAATGTTTTTCTTTCAGAAGATAATTATGCATCTTTATTATACGAGCAGAAAAAGCCTTGCTCTTTTCTTGTAATATTGATGGTTTAAAACTTCTATACATCTTGAATTCTGTTAGCGTTGTTATCAGATAGAATAAGTAAATACACTATTCACTTTTCACTATTCACTTTTCACTTACCTCTATTCACTTACCAGAGGCTTTCCTTCTTGGTCGATACCTTCCGCAGAGTAATAAATATGCTTGCAGGATGAATTGTTGAAAAACTCAACGACGGCGTTTCCGTTGGCATCAGTTCTGAGGTCGGGTTTCCAGAACAGAGTGCGTCGGAAGTCCTCCATCGGAGGGAGGTTGGTGTAGTCTTCCATCTGGAAGGTGGTGGGCTTGTTGAAACCTTGGAAGTGAGTACGTCTGATACCTTTTTCCTTGTTATAGAAGCGTTTGTGTACGTATAGATAGACTGTGATGGGGTGCATCGAAGCCAGTTCGTTGGCACGGATGTAGTTGGTGTATGCGTCGTCGTCCTCGGAGATGTACACGCTCTTCACCTCGTCGATGAAGTCGGGCATCCGCTCGGCACCACTCGTGTTGCCGGTCCAGTTGACGGTATATGTGTTGGCCGTGTACTGCGATATGGTGACGTACTGGTTGTTCACAATCCAGAGGATCGGCCGGTTCTTGTATCGCAGGCCGCCTTTGTAAATCACGTAGCGGTAGTCGTCGGTCACGTCGCCGTCCACGGGTACAATCTCGCCGTTCGTCTGTGTGCTGACCACGTCGCCTTCCTCGTCGATCGTGGTCACCTGATACATTTCTCTTAGTTCGTCGTCGCCGGTGAAGAATGCGTTTTTCTCTTTCAGCCACTGGTAGATGGTGGGCAGCGGCTCGCCCCTGTCCTGTATCTGGTCTGTGGCCTCGTCGATGTTGTAGTAGACGGTTGACTTTCTGGCTCCTGTGTTCTCGTCGAACCACGGTGAGTTGGACGAGTCAGTGAAGTAGCGCTTCTTGATTTTCACCGTGGGAATGACGTAGACGCCGTTACGCTTTGCCAGGGTGTTGTCTTTCTCTGCGTTGGCAGCCTCTTCCTTGGCTTTGACGAAAGGCTCTGGCAGCGGAACCGGCTCAGTCTCGTAGGGTGAAAGGTAGCGGGGTTCCGGCGAGAAATGGCGGTCGATGGCCACGGTATAGGCGGCGTTCTTGTCGTTGTACTTCGTCTGCATCTGCATCTCCCACTCTCCCTCCAGGTCAGGCATCTTGAAGGCATAGCCTCCAACGCTGTCGGTCACCGCCTCACCCGTATAATGCTCTCCTGTGGCGTTCTCGCCAGTAGTGTTGAAAAGAAACACACGCAGGTCGACGCCGCTCACGGGGTGCTTCTTTCGCCATTTGTTCATGTCGGGTTTCAGCTGTCCGTGTATGTAGAGCTGGTTCTCGATGGGCTGGAACTTGCCGGGGAATCCATCGATGTCCTTCCATTTCTTGGCACCGGTATAGAGATGCCAGTCATAGCGCCGCCATCCCTGCACCATCATCAGGAGGTCGGATGCCTGACGGTGCTGGCGGTCGTCGGCCTCGAAATAGTAGTCGGGGTTGGCGATATATCCTTTCACGTCGCTGCTGAGCAACATCCACGTCATCGCGTTGCCCGTCTTTCCGTCGGTCAGCGTCGCGGCATCCATGGCGGAGAACGAGAGTTCGGCGTTTGGTGCAGACTTCACTTCCACACGTACTTTCCCGCACGGACGCAACTCCGTGGTCGTGGTGGTGAGGTGTATGCTGTCGTTGTCGGACTTCATGGGGCATACGAAGAAGAGTCGCTCGCCAAGAATCTGTCCCTGTGCGTTGAACACGGTGAGCTGGTTCACCCCTGCCGGCAACTGCTGGCGGTCGAATTCCAATTCCACAAGGGGCTCGGCACTTAGCGTGTCGTAGGACACGACATTGCCTCGGTTCATCAGCGTATAACCCAGTAGCTGTCCTTCCAGGCCGTCGGACGAGCGTATGCCTGCGGTGATGTTGTCGTCGAGTGTGTTCACGCTGAGCACACATCCGTCGGCCTTGGCCTCAGGCAGTTTGAAATCCTGGCGCTTACCGTCTGCCGTGGTCAGCACGAGCTTATAGGTTCCTATGGATGGGGTGAGCTCAAACAGGCCGAGTCCGTCGGAGTTGGAGCTTACGGTGCATACGTCGTTGCCCTGTGGGTCGGTCACGATGCCCATCACCTCGGCGAATCGTCCGTCTTCGTCGAGGACACGGAATGCCACCTTGCTTGTGAGTCCAACGACGAGGTCACCGCCTTCGGGATAGAATCCCACCTTATATGAGTTAGACGAACGCTTCTTTCCGGGCACATATCCTGCGTCCAGCTTCGCCCGTCCGTCGGGAAGTCGGTGTATATAGCTGAGTTCGTCGATCTGTGGCTTCATGTAGTCGCCCTCCACTTTCGGCTTTCGGTAGACAGGGAACACACGTGAGAAACCGACGTCGTTTCCCCAGTTGCGCATATATCGGGTGTAGGCACGCACTTCATAGAATCCTGTGCCGAACACGCTGTCGAGCGGAAGGTCGCCATACCCTACCCCGTTCTCCATCTTCACCTTGTGCGTCTGAACCACATCGCCGCTCGGATTGAGCAGCTCCACATACAGCACCCTGCTGATATTCGAAGGTGCGCCAGTGTCCGTCCGGATGGAATAGGCCTTGAAGAAGATACGCTCACCTTTGAAATAGCCGGTGTTGTCGAAATGGAGATATACTTTCTCCTGAGGATTGAGTCTGTTGAACAGCAGACCGTGCTTGATCAGGTTCACCACGTGTTCCAATTCATTCTGTGCGGAGACAGTGGCTGGGAGCCATGCGAACAGTCCCAGCAATAACAGCATTTGTATTCTTTTCATTTTCTGTGTTTTAAGGAATATATCCATAAATTTCATCGCCCGATAATATTCCAAGATGCAAAAATACGAAAAAAAACGAAGAATGAAAAACGAAAAACAAAGAAATTTACATAATGAGAAATATTTTTGGGGACGGATGTCCTCAGTCTTATCCACCCCCATATCCCCTCGAACTCCGAGTATTTGTTAGAAAAAAAAGCCAAACATCAGATACTCTGACATTTGGCTTTTTCATTGTGGTGCCACCAGGATTCGAACCGGGGACACACGGATTTTCAGTCCGATGCTCTACCTACTGAGCTATGGCACCATCATCAATTTTGCTTTTCAAAACCCCTTGATTTCGTTTGCGGGTGCAAAGTTAGGCATTTTTTTAATACTGACAAAATTTTTTCAAAAAAAAATACGCAATATCATTTTTTTTACTGGAAATTCTTGTCATAACAATATTTTTTTGTAACTTTGCATCCGAAATTTAAAAACGGTCATACATCATGGCATGTTTTTACGGGAAGTAGCGCAGTTGGTAGCGCACTACGTTCGGGACGTAGGGGTCGGGCGTTCGAGTCGCCTCTTCCCGACATTTTCAACAAAAACGTTCTTCGGTTACGGAGAACGTTTTTTATTTAGTGACGTAGGGTTCTGAGCCAAATGCCGCCTCTTCCCGACTTTT